>Ga0207874_1000528_pt1 | contig 55049 bp, 40 predicted proteins | sample HigsolmetaAR201D_FD_184833 | JGI IMG/M metagenome (GOLD analysis project Ga0207874, IMG submission 184833) | Ionic liquid and high solid enriched microbial communities from the Joint BioEnergy Institute, USA - AR20-1-D (SPAdes) (version 2) ...
TTCTGGCTCACCGGCGGCCGCTTCCTCACCTGCGGCGTGGTCTGCTGCTCCCCAAACCGCCACGCCGACCACCGCTGCCCCGCCGGCTCACCGTGATGCCGCCGTGGCCGAACCGTCCGCGAGGCCGATGAGGCGGCCGAACGCGTACGGCGAGCCGGAAGCCTTGGCGATCGGGTCGCCCACCGGCAGGCCGGCACGGGGCAGAACCCCGTGTCCTGGGCGGGGAACCGGCACACCCGATCACATTCGGCCGGTCCGAAATTTTTGATTCCGATGGCCAGTAACGGACACCCACCGATATCTCCGATGCCGAGATCGGCCCATCCCGAAAAACCGAAACCTGTCCGACGAACGAACCGAAGACCACATCTTCGGTGGTCAGGCGTCCGCCTATTACATGACGACGACACGCGGTACCGGCGAAACGGAAATCGCCATGCCGGATATCGGCGAAAAACGTCCTCCGGTGGCGGGCCCGCGCTAACGTGAAGCCTACGAACCGCCCGTGTGCAGCCGACAAGCCGGAGGCCCGATGGGACAATCCCCCTCCGCGCCAACGCCGCACCCGCAGCCGACCGCGACACCCTCGCCACAACCCCGGCCCACCGAGTCCGGAATTTCCCCGAACTCCACGCCCACACCCAGCCCCACCCCGGTGCCCTCGCCCGCGCACCAGGCCACCCCGCGGCGTACCGGACACCCGACCGGTGGCGCGACCCCCAATCCCCACCCCACCGTCAACGTCCGCCTCAACACGGTCGATTGGGGCTTCTCCGGCATCGACCCGGCGCAGATGGAGGCCTTCGAGAAAGCGCTGGCCCGCGCCCAGGACACCCTCGGCACCAACGAGCCGCGCATCCGCCACGCCCTCGAGGCACTCAACCTCGACACCTCACACCTGGCCGTCCTGCGCGAGACCCGCCAGTGGATCGCCGGCAAACGTCCTGAACTCCGCCGCCGTAACGAGACCATCCAGGCCGTCCGCGAACGCTGGAGTCCGGGCACCGTTCCCGCCACCGGACTCACGCCCTTCGACGAGGGCCTGTACGCCCGGGCGGCCCGCAACGCCGACGCGTACGCCGCCGCCCAGGCCCTCGGCCGCGCCGCCCAGAGCGGCAAGATCGACCAGAGCGTCCTCGCCGAGCTGGAGAAACGCGCCGACGACGCCGACTTCGCCACCGCGTTGATGTACGCGCTGGGCGCCACCGGGTTCCGCACCGTGCTCACCACGACCGGGCAGGGCACCGACCGGGCGGCCGCGCAGCGCCTCCAGGCCGCCCTCGGCAAGGCCCTGGCCGCGGCGAGCCCACGCCTGAACGCCGCCTGGCGAGCGGAGCTGACGGCCAAGGGTTCGGAAGGGCAGCACTACTGGCTCTCCCGCGCCCTGATGCACGGCACCTACGACGCCGCCTTCCTGGTCGACGTCGCGAGAAAGATCGAGGCGGCGCACCGCGACCCCGTCCTCGATCCCCTGCCCGGCGTCCTGACCGCCCTGTCCCGCGTCCCCGCAGCGGCCCAGGACTTCTTCGCCCGGGATCCCGGCCTCCTCAACCGGCTCATGAACGAGCGGCGGACGCTGGATGACGGCAAGGCGCTGAGCGCGGCACTGCTCGCCGCGACCACGGTGTTCCGTGACCACGCCGGCACCCCCGGCAACCCGTCCCGGGGCTACCTGTCAGCCAAGCTGGCCTCGGAGATCATCAGCTTGGAGGCGCAGCGCCTCAAGAACGATCAGCCACTGCGGCTGACACCGGACGCGCTCGGCCGGCTCTTCGCCGCCTACATCCTCGACATCAATCGGGTCGCGAAATCGAACACCGACCAGTTCATCGGGGTGGCCGCGGAGGACCATCCCGGGCTGCCGGGGCAGGAGCCGTTCGGCGCACGATTCGTCACCGCCGATCTGAGAGCGGTGATGAAGGAGGTCTTCAAACAGGACTCCGACGCCTTCAAGGTGGTGTCGGCCGCCCAGACGGTATGGGCGAGCAAGCTGTTCGACGCCGCGGCCGCCCGGGTGGCCGCCGGGGAAAGCAGCGAAGTGTTCACGGTCGCGGCCGAGGAGATCGGTACCGGATTCGGGTTCATTTCCGACGCGGCCGGCGTGGCCGCCATCCAAGAAGGCCAGGAACTCGACGAAGCGCAAGAACGTAACGTGAAAATCATCAGCGCCGTGGTCAACAGCGGCCTGGCCATACCGCAGAACGCCGCCTGGCCGATCGTGGCCGGCTGGAGCGGGGCGTGGAGCGGTCTGATCGAGGATTCGTTGAAGGGGGACAACAAGGAGAAATCCATTGAGAAGGCGAACTCGACGGCCGACGAGATCCATCTCCTCGTACGCCAGCTTGCCGTGCAGGCCATGCTGAATCACCACCTGTTCGGCCCTCATGATCCTCCGGGTAAACACCATCCCTGGGCGTCACTCAGTGGCCTGGAGAAGGGAGACGATCCCCGGAAGGCGCCGAACAACTTCCTCAAGGAGGACGGAAAGACGCTGCTGACCTTGAAGGAGATGCTCGAGAGCAAGGGCGAGGGCGGCCGGGGCGCGGCCTACGACGCCTACCGCAGGTGGCTTGACGCGGGATTGGCGGGAAAAGCCTGGGGCGACGTTCGACGTGCGCTGGACAGCGCCTATTCGCAAGGATTCGCCAAGTTCAGATGATGAGGACGAGAGCAGTCACGGTTTTGGCGACGACGGTCTGCCTGCTGGGGTCGATCGCGGGCTGCTCGGTAATCGCGGAGAAACGCGATACCGCGCCCTTGCCCACCGTCGCCGGGCCCCCCTATGTGTGTGGGTACCTTCCCCGCCAAGCGGTGGAACGCATGACCGGCCTGACCGAACCCGTCGTGCGAGGCTCTTTCGACCTGAACGCGGTGGGCGGCAACGGCTCGGGGTGGTGCGTCGTCTCCGAACCCGACGAGGAGCGAACGCAGGTTCTGGAGGTGTCACTGCTCACCGATTTCGCGGCGAGAAGCGCCGAGGAGGAGGTCCGGCTTGGCGCCAAACACCTTCCCTCGATCGTGCCGGGGGCGGACGGGTACTACGCCACGAAGCGTTCCGGGGATGACGTCATCGGCGCGCTGGCGGTGCTCACCAAGGGGCGATCGACGCTGGTCGTGAGCTTAGACAAGAACATCGAAGGTCGTAACGCCGAAGCGGATGTGGTCGCGCTGATGAAACTGATCGCGCCGAGGCTGCTCGGCGCCGCCGTACCCTCACCGTCTCCCGCGAAAGGCTCCTGAGTCAGGTGGCGCGGCTGGTACCGAATCCCCTGCACAGGGCGCTCCAGGACACCGTCAACCTGGTCGAGCCGCTCGTACAGGCGGTGGACAGGGATCTTGGGATTCCCTGCGAGCAGTTCCACTCCGGCAGGGTGTGGACCGGGCCGACGGCGCGGCTGTTCGACCAGGAACTCGCCCAGTACCGTTCCCGGGTCCGTACGGCGACCGCCCACATCCTGGCCAACCTGCGGGAGGCCCTGGCGAGGACGCCGCGCGAGGTGCCCGAGGACGAGGCGCGGCGTATCCGGGAACGCTACAACCTCCCATGACGCCGGGCCGGCGTGACCGGCCGGCCCGTTCGACCCCCGCATCCGCTCATTTGCGGGCCGCCTGCTCAAGCACGTCTGGGACCGGCCGCCTGCGGCCCGAAGCGCCCGGTGAACCGGCCCGGCCGTACCCGTGAGGAAGACCGGGGGAACACCCGGCCATTCCTTGACCCGCGGCAGACCCTAGTCCTCCCCGTGGCCCCATAGCGTGGGGCGAGGGAAGGGAGGACCGCCGTGATCACCGAGGGCCTCGCCTCGGCCCGCGACCGCTATCTGCCCATCTCCGAGCACGGGCTGATCGGCGACCTGCACACCGCGGCCCTCGTCGGCACGAACGGCACGATCGACTGGTACTGCTGCCCCCGGTTCGACGCCCCGAGCGTGTTCGGCGCGCTGCTCGACGCGGACCGCGGCGGGTCGTTCGAGCTCGCGGCCGACGTGCCGAGCCGTACCAAGCAGTTCTACTTCCCGGACACCGCGATCCTGATCACCCGCTTCTACTCGGAGCAGGGCGTGGGCGAGGTCCAGGACTTCATGCCCATCGTCGACGACCCGCGCGAGGCGCGGCGGCACCGGCTGATCCGCCGGGTGGTCTGCGTACGCGGCACGCTGCCGTTCCGGGTCCGCGTGGCCCCGCGCTTCGGCTACGCCCTGCAGCCGCACACGCTGCGGCTGCACGCCGATTGCGCGGTGTTCGAGTCCCCCGGCCTCACCCTGACGCTGACCGGGTCCGCCCCGATGGAGGCCGACGGCGCCGACGTGATCGCGCAGGTCAAGCTGCACGAGGGCGAGTCGGCCGTGTTCGCCCTCGACCGGGTGGGCGAGGAGGTCCCGCTGCGCGGCTGCCCGGTCGCGGAGGCCGAGCGCGAGTTCACCGCCACCGTACGGTTCTGGCGGAACTGGCTGTCCAAGTCCCGCTACCGCGGCCGGTGGCGGGAGATGGTGCACCGCTCGGCGCTCACCCTGAAGCTGCTCACCTACGCGCCCACCGGCGGCCCGGTCGCCGCGCCCACCACGAGCCTCCCGGAGCTGATCGGCGGAGGACGGAACTGGGACTACCGCTACGTGTGGGTGCGCGACGCCGCGTTCACCGTGTACGCGCTGCTGCGGCTCGGCTTCACCGAGGAGGCCGCGGACTTCATGCGCTTCCTCGGCCGTCACGTCAACCTCGTGGGCGACGGCCCCACCGGCCCGCTGCAGATCATGTACGGCGTCGACGGCCGCTGCGAGCTGCCCGAGATCGAGCTCGGCCACCTGGAGGGGTACCGCGGCTCGGCCCCCGTGCGCGTCGGCAACGCCGCGGCCGGCCAGCTCCAGCTCGACATCTACGGCGCGCTGATCGACTCGATCTACCTGTACGACAAGTGGGGCGAGCCGATCTCCAGCGATCGCTGGGACGAGGTGTGCGCGCTGGTCGACTGGGTGTGCGAGCACTGGGACCAGCCCGACGAGGGCGTCTGGGAGACCCGCGGCGGGCGCCGGAACTTCGTCTACTCCCGCCTGATGTGCTGGGTGGCGATCGAACGCGCCATCCGCATGGCGAACCGCCGCGGCCTGCCCGCCGACATGCGCCGCTGGCGCGTCACCCGGGACGCCATCTACCGCCAGATCATGCGCCAGGGCTGGTCGGCGGCGGAGAACGCGTTCGTCCAGCACCTCGGCGACGACGTGCTCGACGCGTCCCTGCTCATGATGCCGCTGGCGAAGTTCGTCTCCCCGACCGACCCGAAGTGGCTGTCCACCCTCGACGCGATCACCCGCAGGCTCGTCTCCGACTCCCTCGTCTACCGGTACGACACCACCGGCGACCCCGACGGCCTGCGCGGCCCCGAGGGCACCTTCTCCATCTGCTCGTTCTGGTACGTCGAGGCCCTCGCCCGGGCGGGCCGGATCGACGAGGCACGCCTCGCCTTCGAGAAGATGCTCACCTACGCCAACCACCTCGGCCTGTACGCCGAGCAGATCGGCCACACCGGCGAGCAGCTCGGCAACTTCCCGCAGGCCTTCACCCACCTGTCCCTGATCAGCGCCGCGTTCAACCTCGACCGCGCCCTGGAACGCTGACCGCCCGCACCTGTGGCCGACGCGGGCTCCGGCCCGCCCATGCGGCGGCCCAGGATGGGTAGGCGGTCCGCATGCCGGAGGGACATCTCATCCACCGCCACGCCGCCGAGCAGCACGCCGACCTCGCCGGGCGGGCGGTACGGGCGTCCGGGCCGCAGGGCCGGTTCGACGCGCGGCCCTGGGACGGCCGGGTGCTCACCGCGGTGGAGGCGGCGGGCAAGCACCTGCTCTACCACTTCGCGGACGCGCCCACCGTGCACGTGCACCTCGGCATGCAGGGGCTCTTCCTGCGCTACGACGACCCCGCGGCGAGCCCGCGCCGCGGCACCCGGCTGCGGCTCGCGACCGACGCGGTGGCGTACGACCTCATCGCCCCGTCCCGCTGCGAGGCGCTGTCCCCGGCCGGGGTCGCCGCGCTCCGCGCCTCACTCGGCCCCGACCCGCTGCGCGCGGACGCCTCCCGCGACGAGGCGATCGCCCGGCTGACCGCGTTCCGCGGCCCGGTCGGCGCGGCCGTGCTCGACCAGAAGGTCTGGTCCGGGATCGGCAACGCGTGGCGGGCCGAGCTGCTCTTCCTCGCCCGTCTCCACCCGTGCGCCCGCCACCTCTCCTCCGGTACGGCGGGCCGGCTGTGGGACGCCGCGGTCGCCTACCTCGCCCTCGGCCGGGACGCCGGGCAGGTGGTCAGCGACCCGGACGCGCCATCCGAGCGCTGGGTCTACAAGCGCGAGCACTGCCGCCGGTGCGGCGCCCCCGTCCAGACCTGGCAGCTCGCGCACCGGACCGTGTACCGGTGCCCGGTCGACCAGCCGGAGTGACGGCGGGCCGCGCGGTGCTCCGCCCGGCCGGGGCGCGCGCTCCGCACGCACGGCGACGGGACCCTGGGCCGTCGCCGCGGGTCAGCCGCCGTTGAATTTGATGGTCACCCGGCGGTTCTTCGCCCGGCCCTCCGGGTAGTCCTTGCCGTCCTTGGTGTTCGGCGCGATCGGGCGGGACTCGCCGTACCCTACGGCCTTGATCCGCGCCTCGGGGACCAGCCGGGCGAGCTCCCGCTTGACCGCGTCGGCGCGCTTGCGGGAGAGGCGCAGGTTGTACGACGGCGAGCCGAGCGAGTCGGTGTGCCCCTCGACCGTGATCACGCCCCGGCTGTTCTTCAGCCGGTCGGCGAGGGCGGCGATCCGGCGCCGGGCCGTCTCGGTGAGGTCGGCCTTGTCGAACGCGAACAGCACGTCCGAGGAGATCGTGACCGAGGTCTGCTCCCCCTGGCGGGTCTCCACCTCCAGGTCCTCGACGGTGAGCGTAAGGTCGAGGATCGTCCCGTCGGTCGGCAGGTCCACGATCGACTCCTGGATCGCCGAATCGAGCACGGTGGGCTGCGGGCTCGGGCTCGGAGTGCCCAGCAGCAGCGGCAGAACGGCCAGCGCGCGCAGCATCAGGACTCCAGGGGCACGTCGGTGAACGGCGGGAAGTTACCCACGTGCACGTCCATCTTGGTGACGTTCTCCGGTGGCGCCGCGAAGGTGTAGGTGAGCATCGCCCGCTGGCCGATCCGGATCGAGGTGAACACCTCGTCGGGCTCCAGCAGCCTGCGATTGGCGTCCCGCACCACCATGTGCCGCTTGAGGTTCACGGTGTCGATCAGGTAGACGCGGAAGACGTTCCGGCCGTTGATCTCGAAAGGGCTGAGCTTCTCGTCTACCTTGACGCCCTCGGGCACGCGCGGGGTGAGCGAGATGACCAGGTCGGCGAGCTTGCCGCGACGCTTCAGCGAGTGCACGGCGATCTCCAACGTCGCCTTCTCGGCGAACGGCGCCTCGTGCACGGCCTTGGCGATCACCTTGCTGGCGTCCGTGGTCGAGGCCTGGCTCGCGTCGGCCGGTTCGGCGGCCGGGCTCTGCTCGCCGATGCCCGCCGTGTCCTGCTTCGAATCCGCGTTCTCCTGCTCGCCGGCCGCTTTGCTCTCAGCCTGACGCTGCAAGTCGGCGACGTCAGGCTGCACCAGATCGCACCCGGTCACGGCAGCGGCACAGATGAGAAGGCCGGGGATCCAGATCCGGCGATTCATTCGACGTCACCCAAAAGATGACACAACGGACAACCGTAGAGGTTAGTCAGTTCTGACCGAAAAGGTCGACCGTTTGTATACCTAGGGTGATGGACGCCTCAAGTTACGACTACAGCACGGACACAATTTCGTGTTGGGCGGGCAGATGTGCCACCGCTACGCGTAGAATGTTTATTTCTTAGCCTCTCAACCTGTTTCCGGCTCGGGCTCCTCGCCTCAGTGACCAGGGCTGCTCGCGGAGCGAGGCAGCGTCGGCCGGCCCCGGGCCGCGCCCTCGGTGCGGCTCACCGAGTCGACGACCCCGACAAGCCCGCGAGGGCACGAGGCGCCCGCCCATGCTCCGGCCCGGCAGCGGCGGATGCCCATGCACGTGCGCGTGACGGGACGGCGACGCCGACCGTGAAGAGGACCGTCGGTGACGCGTTCTCGACGCCCCCGGCGTCGGAGCCTCCTGCCGCGGCCTTTCGCTCCGGAACCGCGCCCGAGCGGTTTCGCCGTCACGACCCGGGCACACCTCGCACGATGACGGACCCTGGAATCGTGCACGCGTGGCGGCACGGCCCGCTGGAAACGCGCCCGAAAACATCGCCGCCGCCACAAGCCGAACGGGTGTGCGATTTCAGCGGTCCTCAGGACTGTTCAGTTCAGGTAGTTCGGCCGTGGGATGAATGCCGAGTATTTCGAGCTCGGGCGGATCCTCCGCAGGCCATTTACGGACGAGCACCATCAGCGAATCACTGGGAAGGATCGTGCAGACGGGCATCAACGGACCGGGATCGGACTCGTCTTCAATGATGTACCACCTGTTCCTCCAGGCCCCATGCATGATCGAGTGCAGCACCTCGATGACGAGTTCCAGGTCGCCCTCTTCGGCCCTATTCGAGCACAGCCATCTCACCAGGGCCTGACGGGTGTGCGGGTGGAACCGGTACTTCGCATCGCCGATCCATCCGATCTCACATCACCTCGTCCGCGCCGATCGTCACCTATTCACCTCGGCCACAACGGTTCATCGTCGCTTTCCCGCAGGCCGGGAAAAGCACACGAGAACAATGCCGCGATATGCATTCTTCGCACGGCGTTTCCCGAGGGTCAATGTGTCCGGAGAGCCTAATGATGAAGACCGCGCGGTAAGCATCACAGAATGTCTCGTTTCGGAGGATCCTGAATTCGTCATCGGTCGCCGTCGCCCATCGCACCCCAGCGCCCACAGAAAAACAGACCGAAAACAAAACGGACGCACACCACGGTTCGCCACGCCCTCCCACTCGGGCACCGGGGCGACCGGGGTGCGGGAAACCGTGGTCGCTCATCAGCCAGGGTGTACCGGAGCACGGCGGCCGGCCGCTTCGCCCGGCGGTCCGGCGCCTGCCGCCACCCGGCCGGTCGGTTGGCGCTCCCTGAAGGTGATGGTCACCCGGCGGTTCTTCGCCCCGGCCCTCCGGATGGTCCCTGCCGTCCTTGGTGGGGCGCGATCGGGCGGGCCTCGCCGTACCCGACGGCCCTGGTGCGCACGCGGGGACCTTCCGGGCGAGCTCCCGCTCGACCGCGTCGGCGCGTCTGCGGGAAAGGCGCAGGTTGTAGGCTGCCGAGCCGATGGCGTCGGTCTGCCCCTCGATCACGACCACGCCCTCGACGTCCTTCAACCGGTCGGCTAGGGCGGCGATCCGGCGCCGGGCCGTCGCGGTGAGCTCGGCCTCGTCGAACGCGAGCAGAGCGTCCGAGAAGATCGACATCGAGGTCCGGTCGCCGTCCCGCGTCTCCTCCTCCGGCCGCTCGGTGGGCAGCCGCAGGTCGCGCACGTAATGCCAAGAAGCGGACGGACGGTCTCGCAGCAAGAAAGAGCCGTCGCAGCCGCACCGCCCTGCCGGCCTGCCGTTACGGCTTCCGCCGACGGCGACGCCGGCCGGCGTCGCCGATCTCGCGTTCCCGATGCGCTCCCTACACCTGGAACTCCACCGGGCCGATTGAGGCCCGGTTCCCGGTCTGCCGCCCTGGCCTCGGTCTCGTACGCGTGACGAGGACCCGACGGGGTGAGCCCCGATTCAGCGCGCGTTTCACCGAACCGGTTCGGCGAGCGTCGTGCAGCGAACCCCGACGGCGCGGAAATCCGGGAGGCCCGCAGTGCCCCGAGCCACGGTGATCCACGGATCGGCGCGGCCAGGGCAAGCGGACGGCGGACGAGTCGGCCTGTAGGCCGGGTTCTGTGATTCCGCTGGCGCGGAACCGGCGGCCATCCATCTAGGACCGTCGTTGCCGACGGCCTCAAGCGGTCTACCCGCGCGGCTCGGGCGGGCCACCCTCAGGCGCCGCGCGCGGGATCCCGGAGGATCCCTTCTTGACCTTGCTCCGGGTGGGGTTTACCTAGCCGCCCGTGTCACCACGGACGCTGGTGGTCTCTTACACCACCCTTTCACCCTTACCTCCTGGCGTGCGCCGGAGGCGGTCTGCTTTCTGTGGCACTTTCCCGCGGGTCACCCCGGGTCGGTGTTACCGACCACCCTGCCCTGTGGAGCCCGGACCTTCCTCGGCGGGGCCTCCGTACGGAGGACCCCGACGCGGCCGCCCGGCCGGCTCGTCCGCCGTACGACCCAGCCTAGTGGATCGCGTACGGTCCCCCGGCCGGGTCGTTCACCGCACAACGCAAGGAGCACGCGAACGCTTCCGCCGCCCGGCACGACGATCCGCTCAGCGAAGGTGGGCGGTGTCGTTGATCGAGCGCACCACCGCCGGGCCGTCGGCGTAGTAGTCGACGACGGACAGGCAGGCGAGGTCGAGGTGCATGCGGTGGAGCGCGGCGGGCGGGGCGAGCAGGGCGAGGCGCAGGATCGTCTTGATCGGGGTGACGTGCGAGACCACCAGAACCGTACGGCCCGCGTACCGGGCGGTGATGCGCCCGACCGCGGCCTCCACCCGGCGCGCGGTCTGCTCGAAGCTCTCCCCGCCGGGCGGCGCCACGGCGGGGTCGGCGAGCCAGGCGGTGAGCAGGTCCGGCCAGCGCCGCTGGATCTCGGCGAAGGTGTACCCCTCCCAGGCGCCGAAGTCGGTCTCCCGCAGGCCCTCGTCGACGACGACCTTCACCCCGGTGGCGGCGGCCACGGCCTCGGCGGTCTGCAGGGCCCGCTTGAGCGGCGAGCTGACGATCACGTCGATCCGGTACGGCTCGTGCGACAGCCGTGCCGCCGCCGCCTCGGCCTGGGCGAGGCCCGTGGCCGTGAGCACGGGATCGCCGACCCCGGAGAACCGCTTCTCCACCGAGAGCGGGGTCTCGCCGTGGCGGAGCAGCAACAGCGTGGTCGGCGTCCGCGTCGGGCGCGGCATCCACCCGGTGCCCGTGGTCCGCGCGTCGGCCGCGGTGCCGGCGGCCCGCGCGGCCTCGGCACCGGAACCGGCCGCCTCCGCGTCCGTACCCGGAACGCGCCGCGAGCCGGAACCGGTGTCCGGGCCGACGCCCGGAACGGTGTCCGCCCGCACCTCCGCCGCGCCCTCCGGCCTCGCGGCCTCCCCGCCGGGCCCGGCGCCGGGCTCCGCGCCTTGAGCCGGAGCCGGCGGCGCCGCCGGGGCGGTTCCGGCCCGCCAGGGCTCGCCGCGCGCGGCGGCGTCCATCGCCTCGTTGGCGAGGCGGTCGGCGTGCGCGTTCCGCTCGCGCGGCACCCAGCGCCAGGTGACGCGGTGCCGCCGGGCGAGCGCGGCGGCCTGCGCGGCGAGCGGGCGGATGTTCGCGTGCTTGACCTTCCAGCGGCCCGACATCTGCTCGATGACGAGCTTGGAGTCCATGCGCACCTCGACCGGGACCCCGGCCTCCTCCCCGACCGCCGCGGAGAGCGCGGTGAGCCCGGCGATGAGGCCCCGGTACTCGGCGACGTTGTTCGTCGCGGTGCCGATCGCCTCGGCCACCTCGGCGATCACCGCACCGGACGGGTCCTTCACCACCGCCCCGTAACCGGCCGGGCCCGGGTTCCCGCGGGCGCCGCCGTCGGCCTCGATGACGTACGGCGCCGCGGGCCGGGACGTCACAGGCCGGACTCCGGCGTGCGGACGAGGATGCGGCGGCACTCCTCGCAGCGCACCACCTCGTCGGGGGCGGCGGCCCGGATGGCGTTGAGCTCGGCGATGGACAGCACGACCTTGCAGCCCTGGCACCGGCCGTGCTGGAGCATCGCCGCGCCGACCTCGTACTGCTCGCGCAGCTTCTCGTAGAGGCCGAGCAGGTCCGGGGGGATCTCCCCGGCGACCTTGCCGCGCCTGTCCCGCGTCTCCGCCAGCTCCCGGTCGATCTCGGCGAGGGCGGCGTCGCGGCGCGCGGCGATCGCGTCGAGGGCGGCGCTGAGCTCGTCGCGCTCGGCGGTGAGCTTCTGCACCTGGGCGTCGGCCGCCTCCCGCCGTTCCATGATCTCCAGGATGACCTCTTCGAGGTCGTTCTGCCGCCGCTTGAGGGAGGCGATCTCGGACTGCAGGCTCGCCAGCTCCCGCGGCGAGGAGACCTGGCCGGAGTCGAGTCGCTGCTGGTCCCGGGCGGCGCGGGCGCGCACCGACTCGACGTCGCTCTCCACCTTCGCCTGCTCCCGGGCGAGGTCACCGGCCTCCGTCTCGGCGGCGATCACCTGGGTCGCGAGGCGCGCGAGGCGGGCGCTGGTCTCCTCATACTCGGCCAGTTCCGGCAGGGTCCGGCGGCGGTGCATCAGCCTGTGGATGACCAAGTCCAGCTCGGCGAGATCGAGCAGGCGCTTCTGTGCTTCCGGTGCCGCTTTCACAACTGGACCATCCATATATGCGACATGTACGGCGGGGCGGTGTGACGGCTACGGCAGCGAGTCCAGCCGTACCGGGCTCGATGCGACGGCCGTCCACGCGTCCGTGACCTTATCGGAGACGCGCGTCTCTACCGTAGTCCCCTTCATGCCGAGCCTGGACGCCAGTCGGTTCGCCGCATCCGCCAGCCACGGCCACTCGGTGGCCCAGTGCGCGGCGTCGATGAGCGCGGGGCCGTTGTTGAGCGCGGCCGCCTCCATGAACTCGCCGGCGGGGTGGTGCCGCAGGTCGGCGGTGAGGTACACGTCCACCCGGGCGGCCCGCGCCACGTCGAGCAGTGAGTCGCCCGCGCCGCCGCACACCGCGATCGTGCGCACCATGCGGTCGGGGTCGCCCGCGACGCGCAGCGGCCCGGCCGTGGCGGGCAGGCCCTTCGCGGCGAGGTCGGCGAACTCGCGCAACGGCATGCGCTCGGGCAGCTCGCCGATGCGGCCGAGGCCGCGCCGGGTGTCCTCCGGCCGCGGCTGCAGCGGGCGCAGCGGGCCGACCAGGCCCACCGCCCAGGCGAGCGCGTCCGACACGCCGGGGTCGGCGACGTCGGCGTTGGTGTGCGCGGTGTAGAGGGCGATGTCGTTCTTGATCAGCCTGTGGATCACGCGGCCCTTGACGGTGTTGGCCGCGACGCTGGTGGTTCCGCGCAGGTAGAGGGGGTGGTGGGCGACGATGAGGTCCGCGCCCCACTCGATCGCCTCGTCCACCACCGCGGAGACCGGGTCGACCGCGAACAGCACGCGCCGCACGATCTGTCCCGGGTCCCCGCACACGAGTCCGACGGCGTCCCAGGACTCCGCCCACGCGGGGTCGTACAACGATTCGAGCTCAGCCGTCACGACGGCAAGGGTTGATCCGGCCACCTGCGACAGCCTATCGCCCAACGCGCCGCCTTCCCGTCAACCGTTCCACCGGTTCGCCAAATCTTGGCCGTCCCCCCGGGTACGGCCGGCCCCGCCGGCCCGGCGCGGCGCCCGCTGACCCGGGCCGGTGCCGCGGCCCGGCCGGTCACCGGACCGGGCCGGCGGGGTTTGTGCCCCGCCCTTTCGTGAAAACCCTCTACTGACTGACATCCCCCCGTCGCGGGCCGTGCTCGCGAGCGGTATCGGTGCGGGGGGATGCCGAGATGGTGAGAAGGTGGCGGGACCGGTCGCTCCGGACCCGCCTGACCGTGCTCAACACCGCCGCCCTCGCGGTGGCCGCGCTGATCCCGCTCGCCATCGCGCTCGTCATCATCGCCGCCCGCGCCGAGGACCGCACCCACGACGAGCTGCGCGGCATCGCCCGCCAGGTGGCCGCGGAGATCCGGCAGGGGTACGCGCCGCGGCCGGCGCCGTCCGAGCTCGTCGACGTGCAGGTGGTGGACTCCCGCGGCCGGGTGGTGACCGCGAGCTCCGGGCTCGCGGGACGCCCGCCGATGTCGAGCGTGCGGCCGTCGCGCCCGGACGCCCCCGAGTTCCTGCACCTGTGCGACCGCCCGATCACGCTCGGCGACTGCCTGCACGTGGTCGCGCTCGCCGTCGACGCGCCCGCCCAGGTGCAGGTGTTCGGCGACGGGAAGGTGCCGGGCGGGCGCTGGGTGGTCTACACGGGGACGCGGCAGCGGCACTTCCCCCCGCCGTACGCCGAGCTGCTCGTCGCGGCCACCCTGCTCACCGTCGCGGTCAACGGGCTGCTCACCTACCGGGTGATCGACCGGGTGCTGCACCCGGTGCGGGTGATCCGCTCGGAGCTCACCGAGATCACCACCACCGACCTCGGCCGGCGGGTGACGGTCCCCAAGTCGCACGGCGAGTTCCGGCAGCTCGCGCTCACCGTCAACCGCACGCTCGACCTGCTGGAAGGGCTCGTGGAGCAGCAGCGCCGGTTCGCCTCGGACGCCTCGCACGACCTGCGCAGCCCGCTCACCGCGATCCGCGCCCAGGTGGAGGAGGGCCTGCTCGCCCCGGAGGAGACCGACTGGCCCGCCACCGCCCGCGCGATCCTGGCGAGCGTGGACCGGCTGCAGGCGATCGTCACCGACCTGCTGCTCGTCGCCACCCTCGACGCGGGCGGTGCCGGCTCCCGTGACCTGGTCGACCTCGCCGAGCTGGTGCGGGCGGAGCTGGAGCGCCGCCCGCGCGAGCCCCGGGTGCAGACCCGCCTGGAGTCGGGCGTGGTGGTCATCGGCGACCTGCAGCGGCTCACCCGGGTGCTCACCAACCTGCTCGACAACGCCGAGCGGCACACCCGGTCGCTGATCATGGTGACGGTACGGCGCGAGCCGGACGCGGCCGTGCTCGAGGTGCTCGACGACGGCGCGGGCATCCCGCCCGAGCACCGGGAGGTGGTGTTCCAGCGGTTCACCCGGCTGGACGCCGCCCGCAGCAGGGACGCGGGCGGCACCGGCCTCGGCCTCGCCATCGCCCGTCAGATCGCGGAGGCGCACGGCGGCACGCTCACCATCGAGGACAGCCTCAGCGGGGCTCGGTTCGTGCTGCGTCTGCCGTATCCGGAGACCAACGACGAAGCAGCGTCTCCACCTCGGTGAACTGCTCGGCGGTGAGCGGCCCGTGGCGCAGCGCCCCGGCGTTGTCCTCGGCCTGGGCGACCGTGCGGATGCCCGGGATCGGCACGGTACGGCCGTTGCGGGCGAGCAGCCAGCCGAGCGCGCCCTGGGCGAGGGTGCGGCCGCCGGAGGTGAGGATCTCGCGGACCGCGTCGAGCCGGGCGAGAAGCTCCGGGTTCGGGCGGCCGTCGCTGAAGTAGGTCAGCCACTCCAGGTTCATCCCGCGCACGTCGTCGCGCGGCAGCGTGGACCCGGCCGAGAACTTGCCGGTGAGCAGGCCCATGGCGAGCGGGCCCCGGTTCACGCTCGCCAGGTCGTAGGCCTCGCACACGGCGAGGATCCGCGGCGCGTCCTCGAACAGGTTCATCTGGTTCTGGACGGCGGTGCAGTGCGGCCCCTTGACGAAGGCGGCGATCCGCTCGGGGTCGTCGGTACTCCACCCGTAGGCGCGGATCAGCCCCTCGGCGACGAGGTCCTCCAGGGTGGCGATGGTCTCGTCGACCCGCTCCAGCGGCATGTCCCCCACGTGCAGCTGGTAGAGGTCGATGTAGTCGGTGCCGAGCCGCTTGAGGGAGGCCCGGCAGGCCTGCCGGATGTACTCGGGCGAGACGTCGGTGTGGGTGAGGGTACGGGTCGTCTCGTCGAACACGTTGCCGAACTTGGTGGCGATCACCACCTCGTCCCGGCGGCCCGCTATCGCCCGGCCGATGATCCGCTCGCTGTGGCCCGCGCCGTACACGTCGGCGGTGTCGATGAAGGTGATCCCGAGCTCGAGGGCCCGCCGTAACGCCGCGAGCGACTCGTCGTCGTCGACCTCGCCCCAGCCGAGCGCGGTGCCCTCGGGGGACCACAGCGGGCCGCCGATCGCCCAGGCGCCGAACCCGATCGCGCTGACCTCGATGCCGCTGCGGCCGAGCGTCCGCTTGGCAACGCTCACCGTGACTCCTCTCGTTTGCTCTCGGTCGCGTGGGTTGTCCGGCTCCCGACTCTGCCACCTGGAGTGCACTCCAGGTCAACCGCTTTGTTCGGAAGGACGAGGAGCACGGCCACGACGGTGAGCGCGCCGCCGACGAACACCCGCCAGCTGAGCGGATCGCCGTACAGCACGACGGAGAACGCGGTGACCCACAGCGGCTGGGCGGCGAGGATGACCGCGGCGGGCACCGGGCGCACGTGCTGCTGGGCGAACGACCGGGCGAGGAAGCCGAGGGCGCAGGCGATCAGGGCGAGGTGCAGCAGCACGAGCCAGTCGGAAGTGCTGCCCGGCAGGGTGAGGCCGCCGGGCAGCGCCGCCACCCCGGTGAGCACCGCGATCGTGCCGAGCTGGATGACCGCGACCGCGTAGGCGTGGCGGCGCCGGTGGCCGAGCACGAGGGCGTGCACCGCGTACAGGACCGCGGCGAGCAGGGTGAGCACGAGCGCGGGCAGCGAGATCTCGGTGTCCTGCGCGTCGCGGAGCAGGGTGAACACGGTGAGCGCGGCGAGGGCGAGCCCGGCGGCGAGCCACACCCGGGCGGCGATGCGGGCGCCCAGGAAGAGCATGCCGAGCAGCGGGGTGATCACCACGTAGGTGCCGACCGCGAAGCCGGAGACCGTGCTCGGCAGCTCGTGCAGCGCGACCGACTGCGCGGTCTGGCCGGCGCCGAACAGCAGGCCGGCGAACACCCCGGTGAGCCAGGTACGGCGCGGCAGCCCGGCGAGGCACCGGGGCCGCACCGCGATGAGGGCGAGCGTCGCGATCGCGTAGCGCTCGGTGAGCAGGTCGGCGACGGGCATTCGATTGATCACGTCCTTCGTCAGCGGGAACGCCGACCCCCACGCGGCGCTGACGAAGAGGAGGAGAGCGGCCCCGAGGAACGGACGCGGGGCGGGAGGCGCTGCCATGGCGGCAGGATCGCATTCACCGTCTGCGATGGCTCGCTGACATTGCGCGAGTCAGTGTGGTCCTCTACCACCCGGGATGAAGAGTGACCCAGCCGGGTTGGCATCGGTCACCCCGGCGACACCGGGGGGCGGTATGTCCGGTACGGTGTGCGCCGGTCCGATCGCCCCGGCGCGCCCTCATGGCGGCACGGGAGCCGCGAGGCCGGGGTGACGCCGAGGATCACGGCGCGGCGTGACGGCGAAGGCCCCACCCTCGCCTGCGGCACGGCGCCCCGGCCGCCGGGCCACGGGCGAACGAACGAGGCGGCGGCCGCGACAAATGGAAAGGGCTTGTGTGATCCCGCGCGCTCCAAGACGGGACCACACAAGCCCGGTTGTCCGGCCCCGTCCGGCCGGACGTCTGGGTCATCGGCGCGCCCCGCGCCCCCTCTGCGGAGGGCGCCGATCGAAACTTTCGTGAACTTCCCGAATGTTTCGTGATCCGGAGGCTACGCAAAACCCGGCCCGCTCGTCAATAGGGTTGTCGATATTGCTCCCGTGACGTCGATGACCCTGCGGTCACGGGGAGATCGGCACGGAACGGTACGGCACGGCGTCCCCCGGCGGGCGGCGCCCGAAAACTTTCGGATACACTTCTCGACATGCAGAAAAGGCGAGTGACCATCGCGCTGATCGCCGAGGAGGCCGGGGTTTCGATCCCCACGGTCTCCAAGGTCATCAACGGGAGGCCCGAGGTTGCCCCCGAGACCCGGCAGCGCGTCGAGCGTCTGTTGCACAAGCACGGCTACCAGCGGCGCACCGGGCAGGGGGACGGGCCGGTCGGACTCATCGACCTGGTCTTCGCCGAGATCGAGAGCCCGTGGGCGATGGAGCTGATCCGCGGCGCCGAGCAGGCCGCCCACGAGGCCGACGCCAGCGTGGTCATCTCGGTGCTGCACACCCACGCCGGGCCCGGCCGCGACTGGGTGGACCGCATCGCGGCCCGCCGTACCGACGGGGTGATCATCATCGGCTCCCGGCTGTCGGCGCGGCAGAGCGGGCAGCTCACCGCCCGGTCCATCCCGTTCGTCACGGTGGACCCGGAGGGCGAGCCCGCGCCGGGCGTGCCGTCGGTCGGCGCCACCAACTGGAACGGCGGCCTCGCCGCCACCCGGCACCTGATCGAGCTCGGCCACCGGCGGATCGGCATGATCGGCGGCCCCGCCGACATGCTGTGCAGCCGGGCCCGGATCGACGGCTACAAGGCCGCGCTGGAGACCGCGGGCATCCCGATCGACCCCGAGCTCATCCGGTACGGCGACTTCCTCGTCAACTCCGGGCACGACCACGGGCACGCGCTGCTCGACCTCGACGACCCGCCGACCGCCATCTTCGCGGGCAGCGACCTGCAGGCCTTCGGTGTGTTCGAGGCCGCCCGGCAGCGCGGGCTGCGGGTGCCCGACGACCTGAGCGTGGTCGGGTTCGACGACCTGCCGCTCGCCCGCTCGGCCTGGCCGCCGCTCACCACCGTGCGCCAGCCGCTGCAGGAGATGGCCGCGCTCGCCACGCGCATGGTGCTCACCATCGGCCGCGGCGGCAAGCCCGAGCCGTCCCGGGTCGAGCTCGCCACCGACCTGATGATCCGGGAGAGCACCGCCCCGCCCCGGCAGCGGTGAGCCTCCCCGGCCGCGGCCGTCCGGCCGTGGTCACGCCCGGCAGCCGGACTCCCCGGCCGGATCGCCGCGATGCGCGGCCGCTCGCCGTACCCGGGACACCGGCCCCCGGATCCCGAGGTCACGGGCGTGACGGCCGGGCCGTACGCGGCGGCGGGCGGGCGCCGTGGGCGGTTGCGCGGCGGTTTGTCTCATAGATCTCTCAGCAGTCGGCAGTAGGCTCTGCCGCATGAAGCTGCTCGGCGGACGCCGACCGGCGATCGTGCTGGTCGCGCTGATGCTCCTCGCCACCGTCGGATGGGTGCTGTGGCCGTCCGGCCCGGAGGTGCGGGGCGAGGACCACACCATCACCGTCGTGGACGGGCCCGCGGACGACCAGCGGGTCACGATCGACGCGACCTTCTTCCCGCCGGCGGGCGGCGGCCGCGGGCCGCTCGTGCTGCTCGGCCACGGGTTCGGCGGCAGCAAGCAGAGCGTGCGCGAGCAGGCGATGCTGCTCGCCCGGCAGGGGTACGCGGTGCTCACCTGGTCGGCCCGCGGCTTCGGCCGCTCCACCGGGCAGATCGCGCTCAACTCCCCCGACTACGAGGTCAAGGACGTCAAGCAGCTCATCGACTGGGCGGCGAAGCGGCCCGAGGTGGTGCTCGACGCGCCCGGCGACCCGCGGGTCGGCATGACCGGCGCCTCGTACGGCGGCGCGATCGCGCTCATGACCGCCGCCTACGACACGCGGGTGGACGCCATCGCCCCGATGATCACCTGGCACGACCTCGCCGACGCGCTGTTCCCCAACGCCACCGGCGGCGGCCCGGAGAACGGGGTGTTCAAGCGCATGTGGGCGGGCCTGTTCTTCAACCGGGGCGGCGGCACCCCGTCGATCAGCGGGGTCGGCGGCCTCGGCGGCGCGGCCGGAGGCGCCGAGGGCGGCGGCGACGGCGGGAACGAGGCGGGCCGGGACGACGCCGGCACGGCCCCGGACGGGCCCGGGCGGCCCTCCCCGTCCGCGCCCCGCGGGCAGGGGCGCGCGCCGACCGAGCAGGAGGTGCGGTGCGGGCGGTTCCTGCCGGAGATCTGCGACGTCTACCGGCAGGTCGCGGAGAGCGGCACGCCCACGCCCGAGGCGATCGAGCTGCTGCGCCGGTCCAGCCCGATCTCGGTCGAGGGCCGCATCCGGGTGCCCACGCTGCTCATCCAGGGGCAGCGCGACTCGCTGTTCCCGCTCTCCCACGCCGACGCGAACGCCCGCGCGATCGCCGCCACCGGCGCGCCGGTCCGGGTGGCCTGGTACGCCGGCGGCCACGACGGCGGGGACGACGAGACCGACTGGGTGGACGAGCAGATCGTCGCCTGGTTCGACCGGTACCTCAAGCGCACCGACGCGGCCGAGGCGGCGGCGCCCGCGTTCACGGTGACCCGGGACGGCGGCCGCGACCCGGGCACCCGGCGCCCGGTGCTCGTGCACGCCACCTCCGGCCGTTACCCGGGGCTCGCCGGCACCCAGACCCGGCGCGTCCCGCTCGCGGGCCCGGCCCAGCCGGTGGCGTCCCCGCCCGGCGGCTCGCCCGCGGCGATCTCCGCGGTGCCCGGCCTGGCGGGCATCGCCGGCGGGGGCGGCGGGTTCGGGGTCGCGGTCGACATGCCGGGCCAGTTCGCGACCTTCGCCTCCGAGCCGCTCACCCGGCCGCTCACCGTGACCGGCGCGCCCACCGTGCGCCTGCGGGTGTACGGCGAGGGCGAGGTGACGCTGTTCGCCAAGCTGTACGACGAGACCGCGCCGGGGCAGGTCACGCTGCCCGAGGGCCAGGTGGCGCCGTTCAAGGTGCGGGCCAGTGGGTCGGGGACCGACGTGGCGGTCACGCTGCCCGCCATCGACCACTCCTTCGACGTGGGCCACCGGCTGCGGCTCGTGGTCAGCACCACGGACATGGCGTACGCGAACCCGGCCAAGGCCGCGGTGCACCGGGTCGCGCTCGCCGAGCCCGCGGTGACCGTGCCGCTCGCGCCGGAGCTCGCCGCGCCCGCCACCGGCCCGGACGCCTGGACGTGGGCGCTGCCGCTCGCCGCGGTCGCGGCCGCGGTGGCGATCACGCTCACCGGGCGGCGGCGCCGCCGCGAGGACCGCGACGCCGACCCCGAGCTGCGCGACGTGCCGCTGGTGATCACCGGCCTCACCAAGCGGTACCGGGACGGCGAGTTCGCGGTGAACGACCTGTCGTTCCGGGTCGAGCGCAACCAGGTGCTCGGCCTGCTCGGCCCGAACGGCGCGGGCAAGACCACCACCCTGCGCATGCTGATGGGGCTCATCCACCCCGACGCGGGCGAGATCCGCATCTTCGGCCACCGGGTCACGCCGGGCGCGCCGGTGCTGTCCCGGCTGGGGTCGTTCGTGGAGGGGCCGGGCTTCCTGCCGCACCTGTCCGGCCGGGCCAACCTCGAGCTGTACTGGCGGGCGACCGGCCGCCCGGCCGAGGACGCCCACCTGGAGGAGGCGCTGGAGATCGCCGGGCTCGGCGCGGCGGTCGACCGGCCGGTGCGCACCTACTCGCAGGGCATGCGGCAGCGGCTCGCCATCGCCCAGGCGATGCTCGGCCTGCCGGACCTGCTCGTGCTCGACGAGCCGACGAACGGCCTCGACCCGCCGCAGATCGCCGAGATGCGCCGGGTGCTCACCCGGTACGCGGCCGGCGGCCGTACCGTGATCGTCTCCAGCCACCTGCTCGCCGAGGTCGAACAGACCTGCACGCACGTGGTCGTGATGCATCGCGGGCGGCTGGTGGCGAGCGGGCCGGTCGGCGAGCTGCTCGGCTCCGCCGCGGGGAACGGCACGCGGGGACGGCTTGAGGACGTGTTCCTGGACCTGATCGGGGAGAAGGCATGAGCGGCGCGGCTCGGGCCACAACACCGGACATGACGAGCACCGGCCCGAAGGAGGACCCGAAGGGCAGGGCGACCGGTACGGCGGGCGGCGGCGCGCCGGGCTACGCCGCCGGCCGCACCCTGCCGCTGCGCGTGGAGATCGTGCGCCAGCTTCGGCGGCGCCGTACCGCGGTGATGTTCGGCCTGCTGCTCCTGCTGCCGTGGGTCCTCGTGGTCGCGTTCGAGCTGGGCCCGGCCGGGCGGCAGGGCGGGCTGCGGCTGTCCGACCTCGCCACGCAGAGCGGGCTCAACTTCGCCGCGTTCGCCCTGTCGGTGTCGGCGAACTTCCTGCTCGTGGTGGCGGTGGCGCTGTTCTGCGGGGACACCGTGGCGAGCGAGGCGAGCTGGTCGTCGCTGCGCTACCTGCTCGCCGCGCCGGTCCCCCGGGACCGGCTGCTGCGGCAGAAGCTGATCGTCGCGCTCGGCTTCTCCGCGGCCGCGGTGATCTGCCTGCCGGTCATGGCGCTGGTCGCGGGCACGCTCGCGTTCGGCTGGAACGACATCATCGTGCCGGGCACCGGCGAGACGATCCCCGCACTCGACGTGCTGCCCCGGTTCGGCATCGTGATCGGGTACGCCCTGGTGAGCCAGCTCGTCGTCGCCGCGCTGGCGTTCCTGCTCTCGGTGAGCACCGACTCGCCGCTCGGCGCGGTCGGCGGCGCGGTGGGGCTGGTGATCGTGAGCAACATCCTCCAGGCGGTGGACACGCTGGGCTCGGTGCGCGAGTTCCTGCCCACGTACTGGAACACCGCCTGGATGGACGCCCTCGCGCTCGACATGGACTTCAGCGGCATGATCAAGGGCACGTCGGTGTCGGTCACTTACGCGGCGATCCTCATCGCGTTCGCCTTCCGGCGCTTCCGGCGCAAGGACGTCGTGTCGTGAGCGCGCCTGACATACGCGCCCCGTGAATATTTCCGGCGGGCAATGGAAAAACGGGTCGGCGTCGCGACGGGCGGCGCCGACCCGTTACGGGTGATGACGGGTTCTCGGACGGTTTTCCCTGTCGGACGGTGCCGGGATGACCGGGCATGCCACAGAGGCCACCAAAACCGAAAAACGGGATGGTCCGTTGAATCGGCGACAATCAATCGCGTAATTCACTCGGACCAGTGTGGCGGGCGTTCCTCCAGCAGACGCGCGGTGTCGTCCTCGGGCTCGTCGTCGGCCCAGCCGAGATCGTCATCGCTGAGGTCCACCGGACGCAGCTCGTCCGGCACATGCGCTGTCACGCGACCAGGATAGCGAACCGGCCCGCGGCCCGATGGAATGGTCACACCGAGGACAAGAAAACCGACATCGGGAAGATAAGACGGAATCCGCTGCCCTGCTCTCCATAGGGTCGTTTTCGGCCCCTCCTGAGTACCATGCCTGTGCAGGAGTGCCCACGCACACGCCGAACGCGACCCCCGGGGGCGGCCATGGTCTCGCCGACAGGATGGAGCCACGACGGCAACCTGCCGATGGAGCTGACCGGCTTCGTAGGCCGGACGCGCCTGTTGGCGACCATCACCCGGCACCTCACCGAGCAGCGGCTGGTGACGGTGACCGGCATCGGCGGCGTCGGCAAGTCCCGCACGGCGCTGCGGGTCGCGCACGAGGTCCGCTCCCACTTCCCCGACGGCGTGTGGTACGTCGACCTGTCCCGGCTGCAGGACTCGGGCATGGTGCCGCAGGCGGTGATCTCGGCGCTGGGCTTCGGGGACACCCATCGCCCGGAGCTCGACGTGCTCGCCGAATGGGCCGCCGACCGCCGGCTACTGCTCGTGCTCGACGCCTGCGAGCACCTGGTCCCCGAGTGCGCGCGCCTGGTCGAGGAGCTGCTGAGCCGGTGCTCCGGGCCGCGCGTGCTGGTGACGAGCCGCCAGTCGCTCGGCGTGCCGGGCGAGCACACCGTGCCGGTGCCGCCGATGACGCTGCCAGGCGACGACCCGGAGGAGAGCCCGTACGACAACGAGTCGGTACGGCTGTTCGCCGAGCGGGCCCGTGCCGTGGTGCCCGACTTCACCGTCGACGAGTCGAACATCGAGATCGTCTGCGACCTGTGCCGCCGTCTCGACGGCATCCCGCTCGCCATCGAGCTCGCCGCGGTACGGCTGCGCACGCTCTCGCTCCGGCAGATGCTCTCGCTGCTCACCGACCGGTTCAGCCTGCTCACCGGGGCGAGCCGTACCGCGCTGCCGCGGCACCGCACGCTGCGGGCGGCGATCGGCTGGAGCCACGAGCTGTGCGAGCCGGGCGAGCGGCTGCTGTGGGCCCGCGCGTCGATCTTCGCGGGCGACTTCGACCTCGAGGCCGCCCGGCGGGTGTGCGCCGGGGACGGGCTGCCCGAGGAGCGGATCATGGACCTGCTCACCGGGCTGGTGGAGAAGTCGATCCTGCTCAGCACGCCCGACAGCGCCACCGTGCGGTACCGGCTCATCGACACGCTGCGCGAGTACGGCCTGGAGTGGCTCCGGGAGCTGGGCGAGATCGACCGGATCCGGGCCCGGCACCGCGACCACTTCCTCTGGCTCGCCGAGCGGGCCGAGCAGGCCTGGTCCGGGCCGGAGCAGGTGGACTGGTTCCTGCGGGTGCGCCGGGAGCGCGACAACTTCCGCGCCGCGCTCGACTTCTGCCTGAGCGACCCGGCGGAGGTGCCCGCCGGGCTGCGGATGATGTCGTCGCTGTGGTTCCTCTGGGCGGCCTGCGGCTTCACCCGGGAGGGGCGGATCCTGCTCGAGCGCGCGATCGACGCGGCGAAGCCGAGCAAGGAGCGATGCAAGGCGCTGTGGGTGCTCTCCTACGTGCGCAGCGCGCAGGGCGACATCCACGGCGCGATCGAGGCCGCCGAGGAGTGCGAGCGGCAGGCCCTGCTCGTCGGCGACCACCATGCGATCATCCTCGCCGCGAAGATGCTCGGCACGGCGGCGCTGCTGCAGAACAACCTGCCCCAGGCCCAGGCCTACCTGGGCGTGGCGATCGAGCTCTACCAGGGCGGCCGGGAGCTCAACCCCGGCCTGCTGCCCGCGATCGTCGAGCAGGCCCTCGTCCTCCACCACCAGGGCTCGCACGCCGACGCCGAGGACCTGCTCGAGGACTGCCGGCAGCTCTGCGAGGAGCGCGGCGAGAAGTGGCTGCTGTCGCACGCGCTGTGGGCGATCGCGCTCACCCAGCGGGCGACCGGCCGGATCGCGGACGCCGTGGCGAACGCCAAGGAGTCGATGCGCATCAAGCGGCTCATGCACGACGTGTTCGGCGTGCTGATGGCGATGGGCACGCTCGCCGCGCTCGCGGTCGACCAGGGCGACGCGGAGCGGGCGGCGATGCTGCTCGGCGCGACCGAGGCGAACTGGCGCCGCTGCGGGAGCGTGCCGCGGCTCGTCGTCGACGACCGGGAGCGCTGCGTGAAGGAGTGCCAGAAGGCGCTGGGCGAGGAGGTGTACCGGCGCACCTTCGACGCGGGCGCGCGGATGACCCTCGACGAGGCGGTCGCGTTCGCGGTGCACGACATCCCGCCGCGGCCGACCGGGCGGCACGCCCGCGTCTGAGGCGTACGGTCGCATCCGGACGGGTCAGGGTTGCGTGTAGCGGGAGCTGGCGAGGGCGTAGGCGATGTGGCCGCTCACCCAGTGCTCCAGGCCCCGCACGAACTCGATCACCTCGCGCGGCGCCCAGGTCTGCACCTGTGCGTCGAGCTCCACCATGCGGTCGACGGCCCGGCAGTGCATCGCGAGGACCTCCTCGAGCGCCTCCTCCGCGGTGACGCCGCGGTGCGCCACGAGCACGTTGATCAGGTTGTGCCGGGCGCGGTCGTGCCGCTGCTCCTTGGCGTAGGAGAAGATGTCGTTGTCCCAGACCACCAGGTCGTAGCAGAGCCGGGTGAGCTCACGCACCTGGGGGTGCATCCAGTGCTCCGGGGTGAGGTGGAAGCGGCCCGCGATGTCGATCAGCGTGACCACCGGGGGCATGGCGCCGGTACGGCGGCGCATGAACAGGTAGTCCTCGACGGTGGGGACGACGTCGGCCTCCCGGTTGCCGGCCTCCCACACCTGGGCGTAGAGGTAGTCGCGGGTGGCGGCGCACCAGCGGTCGAGCTGGTCGGGCAGGGCGTACGCGGCGACCCGGTCCTTGACCTCCAGGAGCGTGCGGGCGTAGGGGGAGCGGAAGTGCTCGGGCGGGGTGAGGTCGTCGAGGACCCGCAGCAGCTCCGGCAGCTCGCGCACGAGCATCCCGGGACTGCGGCCGTGCCGTACCGACTCGCAGAACCCGTCGTCGAAGGCGAACAGCCACATGCACCAGTCGGTGACGAGCCGGAGCATCTCCCGGTCCACCCGCGGGTAGGTGCGGGCGGCGAGATCCCCGAACCGGGCTCGCCGGTACCGCTCGACCGTCTCCGCGTCGGGAATCATCCCCGACGCGCACAACCAGGCGAAGCTTTCCCGCTCGATCTCCTCGACGTGCGGGTTGATCTCGCTGGGAAACGGACACGGCAGGGATGGAATCTGCAATGTAACGGCAGTACGCCCCGGCATGGCTGTCACCGGCCAATAATGCACCACGACCGGCCCTGAAGCCAGAATGACGTAGAATCGCTATAAATCACGTAAATCACTAATGAGGGCTGATATGTCCTGATTCTCAAGGTGTGGGCGGCGCCTGCGTCCGGGGGCAGGTCCGTCCGGTCCGACGCCGTGGCCACGCCCGCGGCCGGTACCCTGATCGGTGCCGTGACGAGTCCGGTGACCTGCGCGAAGGGCGGTACGGCGAGCGGCGTTCGCGCCCGGCCGCCCCGGCCGGTGCCGGGCGTCGCCCGCGGGCTCGGCGCGCCGGTCACCGAGCCGCTGCGCGGCCGACCGGCCGGGCCGGGCCGCGCCCTCGACCGCCGCCACCGCGAGGCGCCCGGCCGAGGCGTGAACGGCCTGGTCACGACCCCTTTCGCACCCGGATCCGACCCCACGCTCCCATGCTGCCATCAACAGGACACCGATAGGGTTAAGGAATTCCTCAGGGCCGCCACAGGTTCACCCGGGAGAGACAGGCGGACTCCCGACGCTCCGACGCCGGAGCTCCCGGCAGGACCCCGTTCACCCAAGCGGGCTCGGCTGAAGAAGACAGGAAGGACACAAGGTGTTCGACCCGACGGATCTCTACCGGCTCGACGAGGACATCCCCGAGCTGACCGATCCGGTGCTGCTCTACCACTTCGAGGGTTTTGTGGACGCCGGCGCCACGGGTCGCCTCGCCATGGCCCACCTGCTCGCCAAGCTGGACAACCGGGTCATCGTGACGTTCGACCACGACCGCCTGCTCGACTACCGGTCACGACGGCCCATCATGATCTTCGACACCGACCGGTGGACCGACTTCGACACGCCGCGGCTCGCGATCCACCTCGTGCACGACCTGGAGGGCAGGCCGTTCCTGGTGATGACCGGCCCGGAGCCGGACCGGGAGTGGGAGGCGTTCGTCGGGGCGGTGCGGGCGCTGGTCGACCGGTTCGGCGTCTCCCGTCTGGTGACCGCGCACGGCATCCCGATGGCCGTGCCGCACACCCGCCCGCTCGGCCTCACCCCGCACGGCACCAAGCCGGAGTCGCTGCAGAGCCTGACCGGGTACGGGGTGAGCCCGTTCGGCCGGGTCCAGGTTCCCGGGAGCGTCGCCGCCCTCATCGAGTACCGGCTCGGCGCGGACGGCCACGACGCGGTCGGCCTCGCCGTGCACGTGCCGCACTACCTCGCCCAGGCGGAGTACCCGCAGGCCGCGGTCACCGCGCTGGACGCGATCAGCCTCTGCACCGGCCTCATCTTCCCGATGGACGAGCTGCGGGCCGTGGCCGCCCGCACCACCGCCGAGATCCAGGAGCAGATCCAGGCCTCCGAGGAGCTCGCCACCGCGATCAAGGGTCTGGAGCAGCAGTACGACGCCTTCACCGGCGGCGTCCAGCAGAACAACCTCATGGAGAACATCCGGGTGCCGACCGGCGAGGAGCTCGCCGCCCAGTTCGAGCGCTTCCTCGCCGAGCGCGAGGAGCGGGACTCCTGACCCGGACGAGCGGGCGGGCACGTCAGGTGTGGCCGCCTCGCTCCGGCCGTTCCGGGCCGGGGCATTGGAGCGGTCCGCGACCGCAAGGGCCGGTACGGCCCGCCTGACGAAAGCCGGCGTTCGGGCGGTGGGCGGCACGGGCGTGGAGCCGGACCGGCTCCCGCGCCGCTCGCTCGCCGCCGGACGATCCGCCCGGCGGCGGCCGTCATGTGGTGACGCCCCGCGTGCGAGGCCGGCGGCGACGGTGGCGTCACCGATGGAGTCGCCGGGCGTCCATATGACGACGCCCGCCGGGACCGGGCAGGGCCGGAGCGGCGGCGATCGTGAATCGTCGCCCCGATGCCTCTCCCCCACACACCGCCGCCGTTTCGGCGGGTCAGGCGTGTTTCCGCCCCACCCCGCATTCCCCGGCGGAGCTCCGCCGTGCCACTCACCTCGGCCTTCTCGGGCCCGGTCGCATTTCCCCGCCCGCCGGTCGGTTCCCGCCTCGGCGGGCGGAACCGCGCGGGTCGCGAGGGCGAGTGCAGCGTCACACCGCGTTTCCGTCGAACCCAGTTATTTAGCTCGCATTAGCGGAAAAAATCCTCAAACCACGCGAGTTGACCGTACCGGTCAGAACCATCCACCGGTCGAGTTCGTTGAACAGGTGGACGGTCTCCGTGGCGACGTACGGCAATCGGTGCAGCGGCCTGAGCCTGGGAGGTCAGATCAGGTGGAGGAGAGTCAGGCACCCCGGCCGGCGTTCGACCCCGACATACCCGAGCCGATGGCCCGGCTCCTGAGCGAGCACCCGGATCTGCTGCGGCAGGTCCGCGACGGGTGGAAGCCCCACCCGTTCTGGCCGGCGCGGATCCCGCAGCTCGCCCGCGCCGCCGCCATCCTGCTCGCCGTCGTCAGCCTGCTCATCCTCGCCGTCACCGCGGGCGTGGGCGACGGTATCCATCCCGGCGACGTGGCGTCCGCGCTCGTCTTCGGGCTCACCTTCTCCGGCGGGTTCTTCGGCATCGCCGCCGCCGTCGAGCTGCTGCCGAACCTGTCACAGCTCAAGGTGAACCAGGCCCTGCGGTACGCGGCCGGGCGCCCCGACGGCTTCGTGCTCCCCACGGACCTCGACGAGCGGACCCGCCCGCTGCTGCGCCGCGCCCAGGACGCCACCGACGCCGTGCTCTCCTCCGAGATCGGCAAGCGGGGCATGCTCGACGGCACGCTGAACGCGGTCCGGCTACGGGAGGAGACCTGGCAGCTCGCCCGGCGCCTCGCCGAGCTCAGCCGGATCGCCGCCGACTACACCGCGATCGTGGGCGAGGACGTGCCGGACGAGTTCGCCGAGGCCTTCCGCCCCTACGACGAGACCCTGCGCACCACCTTCGCCGCGCTCACCGCCAAGGTCGAGGCCCTCGAGGACTACGCCGAGAAGGTACGGCGCGCCGACCGGCACTTCGAGGTCTACCGGAACATGGAGCGCCTGCGCGAGCACCACCCCCGCTTCGAGCGGCTCCGCGCCGAGATCGCCGCCGACGAGGTGGTCGGCTCCGGCCCCGAGGAGCTCGGCACCGAGGTGGAGCAGATCGAGCAGCGGCTGCGGGACAGCATCGCGGAGGCCCGGCAGGCCGCGGACTACCTGCTGGACGCGGCCCGGACCCCCGATCCGCTCCCGCCTCCCGCTCCCCCACCGTTGCCCGAGGCCCGGGCCGCGTCCGCACCCGCCTCCCCGGACGCCGCGGACGCTCCGGCGGAGGACAAGGCCACCGGCGCCGGGAGCACCGGCACGGATCCCGAAGGGCAGGAGGGCTCCGCCCCGAAGCGGTAGCGGGCGGCGCCGCCGTACCGGCGCGGTACGGCCCGGACCCGCCGCCAGGAGGATGGCCTGGAGCGCGCGTTCCCCCAGGGCCGTGCCTCGGGTGGCTGAGGGCCCTTCAGGAGTCCTGCTCCGGAGCGTCGCCGGGCGCTTCGTCCTCGCCCGGCTTCCTGCGGCGCTCCTCCCCCGGCGACGGCTCGTCTCGGCCGCCGCCGAGCGCGGCCTCGGCGCGGTCGAGGACCCTGCGGGCCCGCCCGATGCCGCCGGCGTTGCCGATGCCGGTGTAGATGTCGAGCGCCTTGGCCGCCATGTCGCGGGCCTCCACGGCCCGCCCTGCCTCGAGCAGGAAGGCGGCGAGGGTGCGCAGGCTGCGGGCCTGCCACCAGCGGTCGCCGAGCTCGGCGAACCGGTCGGCGGCGCGGCGCAGCGCCTCGATCGCCGCGGGCAGGCGGCCCCGCCGGTGCAGGGCGTGCCCCTCGGTGTACTCGGCCCGGGCCACGCCCCACGAGTCGCCGAGCCGTTCCAGCATCTCCTTGGCGTCCCGGACGTGCTGGTGCTCCTGCAGCAGGTTGGCCGGGTTGCCGACGCTCCCGGCGGCGCGCAGCGCGCGGGCCTCCTCCCAGGTCTCCCGGCGGTCGCGGAACGCCTGGATCGCGAAGTGCAGGGCGTTCTCGGCGAGGGTGAACCGGGCGGCCGCCTCGCGCTCCTCGCCGCGCTCGAGCAGGTCTCGCGCCTCGGCGGCGAGCACCTCGCCGAGCACCCGCTGGGTCTGCGCCTCCGAGTAGCGGTTGCCGTTCCGCTGGAAGACGGCGAGCGCCTGCTCGGCGTGCTCGCGGGCCGCGTCGTGCGCGTGCTGGGCGAGCCGCAGCTCGGCGAGGTTGCGCTGGGTGCGGGCGCGCCACCACGGGTCGTCCGCGGCCTGGAACGCCGCGATCGCGTCGAGCAGGTGGGTCTCGCCCCGGTCGAGGCTGCCGTCGTTGAAGTAGGTCATGCCGATGGTGCGCATCGCCCGCGCCGCCCACCACGCCTCGCCGAGCCGGTTGAAGATCTCCAGCGCCTGCTCCGCGTCGGCGCGCGCGTGCGGCGCGTTGCCGTAGTTGCCCGCGGCGGTGGCGCGTTCGAGCAGCGCGATGCCGATCGCGCGCTCGTCCCCGAGCTCCTTCGCGGCCTCGTAGGTGATCTCGGCGACGGCGCGCCAGTCGGCCCAGAACGCCCGCATCGAGTGGCACAGCGAGCAGTACGCCCGGCCGATGCGCCACGCCTGCTCCCACATGTGCTGGTCACGGGCGAGGTGCACGGCGGCGAGCAGGCCCAGCCACTCGGCGGCGAACCAGTCCGAGGCGGCCGCCTGCCCGGCCGTCCCGGGGATCGCGCCCGCGGGCGGGCGCCGCCGTACCCCGCTGCGGCTCCAGTCCTGCGGCCAGCGGGAGGTGGCGTACGCCTCGGCGCGGCGGCGGTACCCGGACAGGAAGCGCTCGATGGCGGCGCGGCGCACCGGCTGCGGATCGCTGCGCAGCGCCTGCTCCCGGGCGTACAGGCGCACCAGGTCGTGCAGGCGGTAGCGGGTCTGGCCGGTGACGTCGCTGCCGGAGGTCTCGGCGAGCTGGGCGTCCACGAGCGCCTCGAGCTGGTCGGCGCCGTCGAGCTCGGAGGTGTCGAGCAGTGCGCCGGCCGCCCACGCGCTCACGTCCGGCACGGTGAGCAGGCCGAGCATGCGCAGCAGCCGCCGCTGCAGCTCGGTGCACGCCTCGTAGGAGAGCTGCACCGAGGCGCGCACGCTGGTGTCGACCTGCCGGCCCACCTCCAGGTGGTCGAGGCGGCGCCGCTCGTCCCGCAGCCGTTCGGCGAGGTCGCGCGGCGTCCAGCTCGGGCGGGTGGCGAGCCGGCCGCCGCAGATGCTGATCGCCAGCGGCAGGTGGTCGCAGAGCCGTACGATCTCCCGGGCGGACTCCAGGTCGGCGGCGACCCGGTCCCCGCCCGCCAGCCGGGCGAGCAGCTCCACGCCCTGGGCCTCGGTGAACACCTCGAGCCGGATGTCGTGGTGGTTGCGCAGGAAGAGCGGCCGCCGGGAGGTGACGATCACCGCGCACCGCGGCTCGGGCGGGATGAGGTCGAGCACCTGCTCGGTGCGCTGCGCGTTGTCGAGGAAGATCAGGATGCGCTTGCCGCCGGTCCAGGCGCGCCACAGCGTCTGCAGCTCGCGCAGGCCGCCCGGGTCCGTGGTGAGGCGTACGCCGAGGGCGCGCAGGAAGCCCGCGAGCACCTCCTCCGGCCGGATCTGGGTGCCGCCCGACTCGCCGACGCCGCCGCTCAGGTCGAAGTAGAGCTGGCCGTCCGGGAAATGCCCGGCCACCTCGTGCGCGAACCGGGTGGCGAGCGCCGACTTGCCCACCCCGCCCTGGCCGTAGATGGAAAGGACCGGCGGCGTGCCCGGCTCCCTGCGCCGGTGCGCCGCGAACCGCCGGTGGAGATCGGCGAGCACCTCGGTGCGGCCGGTGAAGTGCGCGATGATCGGCGGGAGCTGGGTGGGCGACGGCGTCTCGTCGCGTCCCGGCTCCACCGCCCGCTCCCGCGAGGTCGCCCACGTGGTCACGCCCGCGAGCACGGAGGCGATCCCGACGATGACGATCCGCACGGGCGTCTCGAGCTGGTCGGCGAGGATCTCCGTCGAGGTCGCCAGAACGCTCGCCACCCCCGCGAGGAGACCGGCGACGGCGGGCGCGGCGAGCGATTTCGCCAGTCGCCCCGGGCGCCTTCGGCCCCCCGTTCGTCGCGACCGTCCGGGCATCGCACACCTTCCGACTCGGGCCCGTCCCCCGTGTGCCCATGCTCGCCGGGCGAGGAGAAAGATACCGCCGGCGACGCGGGATCGCCCTGCCATCGCGCACGTTCCGCGCGATCACCGATTTATCGGCACATGGTCCGGGGGCGGTGGCCCCGCCGCGCGGGCGGTCAGCCGAGCAGGTGGGCGACGGTCCGCGACATCGCCCCCGGGCGGCCCACGATCACGAGCCGGTCCCCGGGGCGGCAGGTACGGCCCGGGTCCCGCTGGATCAGGCCGGGCTCGTCCTCGTGGATGACCCCGATCACCTCGGCGTCGTCCGGGGACGGTACCTCGATCTCGTGGAGGCGGCGGCCCACGGCGGGCGAGGAGGGGCCGATGGTGACCGTGCGCAGGTTGAGGGCGCGGACCGGCGGCTCGCCGTACTCCTCGTAGCCCTCGACCACGAACCGCATGCCGCCGAGGATCGCGGCGACCACGGTCGCCTCGGGGTCGCGGAACGCGGCCCGGGCGGTCGCCGCGTCGCCTCCGGGCGGGGTGATGGCGAGCTCGCGGGTCGACGTGGCGGGGTCCACGGCGACGCTGACGAGGGTGCCGTCGGCGAGCGTCACCGTGAACAGGCGCCGCCCGCCCGCCAGGCGGTGCTCGCGGACGTGCAGGTCGGGGACGGCGGAGACGCGGCGCTTCATGACCATCCTCCTCGGCGGGGCGGGGCGTGCCCCGGCCGGTGGGGCGCGCCCGGTCGCCGCTCGGCGAACGCGACGTCGGCGGCGCGCCCGACGGGGACGCGCCGGGGAGCCCGCTGTTCTTACCCGCCGTGCCGGGGATAAACCCGCGGTACGGCACGGCCCCGCGGGGCGGCGCGCGGCGGCCTAGAGTGCACCTCAGCGGCACCGTCGATCGATGGGAGCGAGATGGCCGAACGAGCCGAACCCCTGGTCCGCGTCCGCGGGGAGGCGACGCTCGAGGTGGAGCCGGAGATCGCCCGGCTGACCGTGGTGGTCCGGGCGCAGGACAGGAACCGGCGCCGGACCCTGGAGCGGCTCACCGAGCGTCAGCGGTCGTGCCGCAGGCTCATCGACCGGTACGAGGAGGCGGTCGAGGACGTCGGCGCCTCGGCGGTGGTGATCACCCCGGAGCTGCGCGAGGGCCGCGGGGAGCGGGTGCGGGCCTACCACGGCGCGGTACGGCTCCGCGTCACCGTGCGCGACTTCACCGTGCTCGGCGAGCTGGTCAGCCGGCTCGCCGACGAGGAGCCGGTCACCGTGGAGGGCCCGAGCTGGGAGCTGCGGCCCGGCTCGGACGCCTACCGCCGCGCGGCCGAGCAGGCCGTGCACGCCGCGCTCGCCCGGGCGCGCACGTACGCGGCCGCGCTCGGCGCCGAGATCACCGGCCTGGTGGAGATCGCCGACACCGGCCTCTCCCACGACACGATCCCTCCTCCGCCCGTCCCGTTCGCGTTCACCGCGGCCGTCCCCGGGGCCGTGCCCGAGTCCGCCCCGCCCCCGCTCGACCTGGAGCCCCACCCGATCCAGGTGCGCGCCTCGGTCGAGGCGACGTTCACCCTCGCCCCGCCGCAGGCCCTCTGACCCGCCCGGGCGGGCTCGCCGTACCGAACCGCGGGCGGGCAGGGCCGCGCTCCGCTCCGCCGCCGGCCGCCCGGCCCGCGTCAGGCGGCGAGCTGCTCCATCGCCTTGCGGATGCGCTTCTCCGAGATCGGGTACGGCGTGCCGACGGTCTGGGCGAAGAGGCTGACCCGCAGCTCCTCGAGCATCCAGCGGATGCGGACCACGTCCTCGTCCTCGCGCCGGTCCGGATGCAGCCGGTCGAGCAGGTCGTGGTACTCGTCCTCGAGGTCGTGGATCACGTCCATGCACCGGGCGTCCCGGTGCGGGTCGTCGGGCAGCCGCTCCAGCCTGCGGTCGATCGCCCGGATGTAGCGGAGCAGGTCCGGCAGCCGGTCGAACCCGGTGCCGGTGACGAACCCGGGGTAGACCAGGTGCTCGAGCTGCTCCTCGACGTCCTCGAGGGCGGGGGCGAGCCGCGGGGCCGGGGTGGTCGCGGTCATCGAGCGCAGCCGGGTCACCGCCGAGTGCCAGGCGACCAGCACGCGCTCGGTCCGCGCCACGACCTCGGCCATCGTGTCGTACAGCTCGGCGCGCACGTGATCGTACAGCCGGGTGAAGTCGCCTTGCGTCCAGACCACCCCGCCCGCCTCGGCCATGAGCTTGTCGACCGCGCACGCGGCACAGTCGTCGAAGAACGCCACCGCCCCGCCGTGCGGGCTGCGGCTGAGTGCGAGCTTCTGCTGGTTGCTCAGCGTGCCGAGGATGCGCTTGGCCGGGGACTGGGTGACGAGCAGCAGCAGGCGGCGGGTGCCCGCCCACATGGCGCGGCGCTGCTCCTGCTCGGTCTCGAACATGCGGATGGCGACGCTGTCGGCCTCGTCGACGAGCGCCGGGTAGGCCTTCACCCGGCCCTGCTGGAACACCTTGGGCAGCTCGCCGAAGTCCCAGCGGCGCAGGCCGGTGCGCTCCAGGTCCTGCCCGGCCTTGGCGAGGCGTTCGCGCAGCGTGGGGGCGAGGCGGCGCTTGAGCGCGTCGAGGTCCTTGTCCTCGGCGATCACCCGCTTGCGCTCGTCCACCACGCGGTAGGTCATGCGGAGGTGGGCCGGTACCGCCTCCAGGTTCCACGCGTCGCGCGGCACGGCGATCCCGGTGAGCCGGAGCAGCTCGCGCTCGAGCACGTCGAGCAGGGGCGCGCTGCCGGGCTTGACGCCCTGCTTCGCCGCGGACTCGAGCACCGCCCGGGCGTAGTCGGGGGCGGGCACGAAGTTGCGGCGGAGCTGCTTGGGCAGCGAGCGGATGAGCGCGGTGACGAGCTCCTCGCGCAGCCCGGGGATCTGCCAGTCGAAGCCGTGCGGGTCGACCTGGTTGAGCAGGTGGAGCGGCACGTGCACGGTGACGCCGTCGGCGTCGGAGCCGGGCTCGAACTGGTAGCTCAGCTTGAGCCGGTGGCCGTTCTGCCGCCAAGTGTCCGGATAGTCGCGGGCGCTGACGTCGGCGCCCTCGTTGACGAGCATCTCCGGGGTGAAGGTGAGCAGGTCCGGGTTCTCGTGCCGGGCCTTCTTCCACCAGGCGTCGAAGTGGCGGCCGGAGACGACGTCGGCGGGGATGCGCTGGTCGTAGAAGTCGAACAGGGTCTCGTCGTCGACGAGGATGTCCCGGCGGCGGGCCCGGTTCTCCAGCTCCTCGACGTCCTCCAGCAGCCTGCGGTTGTCCCGCAGGAACTTGTGGTGGGCGTCCCACTCGCCCTGCACGAGCGCGTGCCGGATGAACAGCTCGCGGCACAGCTCGGGGTCGATGCGGCCGTAGTTGACCTTACGCTGGGCCACGATCGGCACGCCGTACAGGGTGACCTTCTCGTACGCCATCACCGCCGCCTGGTCCTTCTCCCAGTGCGGCTCGCTGTAGGTGCGTTTGATCAGGTGCTGGGCGAGCGGCTCGATCCACTCCGGCTCGATCTTGGCGTTGATCCGCGCCCACAGCCGGGAGGTCTCCACCAGCTCGGCCGACATCACCCAGCGCGGCGGCCGCTTGGCGAGCGCCGACCCGGGGAAGATCGCGAAGCGCGCGTTGCGGGCGCCGAGGTACTCGCGCATCGGGCGCCGCCCGCCCGGTCCCTCCTCCTTGCGGTCGATGTCGAGCATGCCGATGTGCGACAGCAGGCCGGCGAGCAGCGACACGTGGATGCGGTACGGGTCGGCCGGACGGTCGTCCCGCATGGAGATGCCGAGCGACTGGGCCACCTGGCGGAGCTGGGCGTAGATGTCCTGCCACTCGCGTACCCGCAGGTAGTTGAGGAACTCGGCCTTGCACATGCGGCGGAACTGGCCGGAGGACAGCTCCCGCTGCCGCTCCTGCAGGTACTCCCAAAGCCGCAGGAAGGTGAGGAAGTCGGACTCGGGGTCGCGGAACCGGTTGTGCTTCTCGTCGGCGGCCTGCTGCTTGTCGAGGGGGCGCTCGCGCGGGTCCTGGATGGACAGCGCGGCGGCGATCACCATCACCTCGTGCACGCAGCCGTTCTTCTCCGCCTCGAGGATCATGCGGGCGAGCCGCGGGTCGATCGGGAACTGGGCGATCTTGCGGCCGAGCGGGGTGATGCGGCGCTGGGCGTCGAACGCGCCGAGCTCGACGAGCAGGTTGATGCCGTCGCGGATCTGCCGCTTGTCCGGGGCGTCGATGAACGGGAACGCCTCGATGTCGCCGAGCCCGAGCGTGGTCATCTGCAGGATGACCGAGGCGAGGTTGGTGCGCAGGATCTCCGGGTCGGTGAACTCGGGGCGGCTGAGGAAGTCCTCCTCCGAGTAGAGGCGGATGCAGATGCCGTCCGAGGTACGGCCACAGCGTCCCTTGCGCTGGTTCGCCGACGCCTGGGAGATCCGCTCGATCGGCAGCCGCTGCACCTTGAGGCGGTGGCTGTACCGGGAGATGCGGGCCGTGCCGGGGTCGATGACGTACTTGATGCCGGGCACGGTGAGCGAGGTCTCGGCGACGTTCGTGGCGAGCACGATGCGGCGGCCCCGGTGCGGCTGGAACACCCGCTGCTGCTCGGCCGCGGACAGCCGGGCGTACAGCGGGAGGATCTCCACCCCCTCGCGTCTGCCGAGCGCCTCGGCGGTGTCGCGGATCTCCCGCTCGCCGGAGAGGAACACGAGGATGTCCCCGGGGCCCTCGGCGCACAGCTCGTCGACCGCGTCGCAGATCGCCTGGATCTGGTCCCGGTCCTCGTCGCCGTCCCCCTCGTCGATGGGCCGGTAGCGCACCTCGACCGGGTACATGCGCCCGGACACCTCGATGATCGGCGCGTCGCCGAAGTGGCGGGAGAACCGCTCGGGGTCGATCGTCGCCGAGGTGATGATCACCTTGAGGTCGGGGCGCTTCGGCAGCAGCTGCTTGAGGTAGCCGAGGATGAAGTCGATGTTGAGGCTGCGCTCGTGCGCCTCGTCGATGATGAGCGTGTCGTACTGGGACAGCAGCCGGTCCTGCTGCATCTCGGCGAGCAGGATGCCGTCGGTCATCAGCTTGATGAGGGTGCCGTCGGACACCTGGTCGGTGAACCGCACCTTGTAGCCGACCGCCTCGCCGAGCTGGGTGCCGAGCTCGTCGGCGATGCGCGCGGCGACCGAGCGGGCCGCGATCCGGCGCGGCTGGGTGTGGCCGATGAGCCCGGCCACGCCCCGGCCGAGCTCCAGGCACATCTTGGGGATCTGGGTGGTCTTGCCGGACCCGGTCTCGCCCGCGATCACCACCACCTGGTGGTCGCGGATCGCGGCGAGGATCTCGTCCCGTTTCTGGCTGACCGGCAGCTGCTCGGGGTAGGTCACCGCGGGCACGGCGGACCGGCGCGCCGCGATCCGGCGCTCGGCCGCCTCGATGTCGGCGGCGATCTGCTCCGCGATCGCCTGGCGGGCCGCCGCGTCGCGGACCTTGCGCGCGCCGTCGATGCGGCGGCGCAGCCGGCGCTGGTCGCGCAGCATGAGCGCGCCGATCCGGGCGTGCAGGTCGGCGAACGGGGAGCGCTGCGACGGCCCCCGGGAAGCGGACGACCTCGGCGACGGCCGTTGCGGTGACGTTTTCATGGCACAGCAAGGATAGGCAATGCCCCTCGGCGGGTCGCCAACCGTTTTGCCCGCCGTCCCCGGCCCGGAGCCGCGCGGGCTGGCATGCTGAAACCGTGGACAGCGCGAATGTTCGCATCGAGGTGGACGCCGAGCTGTGGCATTTCCTCGCGCCCGGCGCCAGGGGCCGGGAGCTTTCCGTGCCCGCCGACGAGACCACGACGCTGGGGCACGTGATCGAGTCGGTGGGCGTTCCGCTGCCCGAGGTGGGCCGTATCGAGGTGGACGGGCGTGCCGCCACCGCCGACGAGCGGGCCGCGCCGGGCACGCTGGTGCGGGTGCTCCCGGTCGCCCGCCCGCAGCCGGTGCCGATCGACCCGCCGCGGTTCCTGCTCGACGTGCACCTCGGCACGCTCGCCCGGCGGCTGCGCCTGGTCGGGGTGGACACCGCCTACGAGAACGACCTCGACGACGACACCCTGGTGGAGATCGCGAACGCCGAGCGGCGCATCCTGCTCACCCGGGACCGCGGCCTGCTGCGCCGCCGCAGCCTGTGGCTCGGCGCGCACGTGCGCAACGCGAACCCCGACGACCAGCTCGACGAGGTGCTGGGCCGGTTCGCCCCGCCGCTCGCCCCGTGGACCCGGTGCACCGCGTGCAACGCCCCGCTCGTGGCGGCCGAGAAGAGCGAGGTGGAGGCGCTGCTGGAGCCGGGCACCCGCCGCACCTACGACGTGTTCGCCCGCTGCTCGTCGTGCGACCGCGTCTACTGGCGCGGCGCCCACCACCGGCGGCTCCAGCAGATCGTGGAGCGGGCCACCCGGGTGGTCGCGGCCGTGGGCGTCTGACGCCGTCCCGTGGGTACGGCGGGCGGCCCGCCGTACCCGTGCCGCGGCTCAGCGTGACTCGCTCAGTGGGACTCGCGCGGTACGGCGCGGCCGCGCGCGCCGACGAGGAAGTCGAGGTCGGCTCCCTTGTCGGCCTGCATGACGTGCTCGACGTACAGGGCCTCGTAGCCGCCGCGGAGCGTGCGCTCGGGGAGCACCGGCCTGCGCCGGGCCAGCTCGTCGTCCGGCACCTCCAACTGGAGCAGGCGGCGCTCCACGTCGAGGGTGATCTCGTCGCCGGTGCGCACCAGCGCGAGCGGGCCGCCCGCCGCCGACTCGGGGGCGACGTGCAGCACCACGGTGCCGTACGCGGTGCCGCTCATCCGCGCGTCGCTGATCCGGACGATGTCGCGCACCCCGCGCTCGAGCAGCTTGGCGGGCAGCGGCATGTTGCCGACCTCGGGCATGCCGGGGTAGCCCTTGGGGCCGCAGCCGCGCAGCACCATGACGCTGGTCTCGTCCACGTCGAGGTCGGGGTCGTCGAGGCGGTGGTGCAGCTCCTCGGGCGACTCGAACACGATCGCCCGGCCGCGGTGGCGGAGCAGGTGCGGGCTCGCGGCGGCGGGCTTGATGATCGCGCCGTCGGGGGCGAGGTTGCCGCGCAGCACGGCGATGCCCGCGGCGGGCTTGAGCGGATCGGCGGCCGGGCGGATCACGGTGGGATCGACGATCTCCGCGGTCTCCAGTCCCTCGACGAGGGGGCGGCCCAGCACGGTGATCGCCTCGGGGTCGAGCCGGTCGCGGATCTCGCGCAGCACGGCGCGCAGGCCACCGGCGCGGAAGAAGTCCTCCATGAGGTGGGCGCCCGCGGGCTGCAGGTTGACCAGGAGCGGCACGTCGTGGAAGGCGTCCACGTCGTCGAGCGACAGCGGTACGCCGACCCGCCCGGCGATGGCGAGCAGGTGCACCACGGCGTTGGTGGAGCCGCCGATCGCGGCGAGCGTGGCGAGCGCGTTGCGGAACGAGCCGGGGCCGAGCACCCGGCTGGGGGTGAGGTCCTCCTCGACCATCCGCACGATGCGGCGTCCGGCGTGGTGGGCGAGCTGCAGCAGGCGGCTGTCGGGGGCGGGGATGCCGGCGTTGCCGGGCAGGGTCATGCCGAGCGCCTCGGTCACGCAGGCCATGGTGGAGGCGGTGCCCATCGTGTTGCAGTGGCCCCGGCTGCGGATCATCGACTGCTCGGCCGCCCGGAACTCGTCCGCGGTGATCGTGCCGGCCCGCATCTCCTCCGACAGCCGCCACACGTCGGTGCCGCAGCCGAGCGGACGGCCCCGCCAGGTGCCGGTGAGCATCGGGCCTCCGGCCACGACGAGCGCGGGCAGGTCCACCGAGCAGGCGCCCATGAGCAGCGCGGGGATCGTCTTGTCGCAGCCGCCGAGCAGTACCACGCCGTCGACCGGGTTGGCGCGGATCATCTCCTCGACGGCCATCGCCGCCAGGTTGCGGTAGAGCATCGCGGTGGGCCGCATCTGGTTCTCGCCGATGCTCGGCACCGGCATCTCCAGCGGCACCCCGCCGGCCTCCCACACGCCGCGGGCGACGTACTCGGCCACCTCCTGCAGGTGGCGGTTGCACGGGCTCAGGTCCGACCAGGTGGTGCAGATCGCGATCTGCGGCCTGCCGTCGAAGGCGTCGTCGGGCAGGCCCCGGCGCATCCATGCCCGGTGGTGGAACGCGCTTCGGTTCAGCCCGGTGTACCACGCCTGCGATCGCAGCGCCATGCCTCCCCCGTTCCTCGAGCCGCCTGGTCGCCCTTATTTGTAACTTTTCTGGATTAATTTGGACAGACCCTTCGGACGAAACAGGCACAGAACTGGGCGTTTCACCGCCTATCGGACACCACGCCAGCACCCCGGCTTGATTCATTAGGTAAGGCAAAGCTAAGTTACCCGGGTACGAGACCACCGAGCGGAGGCAGGCACCTGGCCGTGAGCACCACATCCATCGAGCCGCAGGTCGCGGAGATCCAGCCGTACTCGATCTTCCGCGTGGAGGTCGCCCGCACCCGGCGGCTCAGCCCGAGCTTCCTGCGGGTCACCTTCACCGGCGAGCCGCTGGCGCACTTCGCCGACCTCGGCCACGACCAGCGCATCAAGGTGGTCCTCCCGATCCCCGGCGCCGACCTCGACGAGTTCCCGGAGGGCCCGGACTGGTACCTGCGCTGGCGGGAGCTCCCGGACGAGCGCCGCCACCCGCTGCGCACCTACACCGTGCGCGCGGTACGGGCCGAGCGGTGCGAGGTCGACGTCGACTTCGTGCTGCACGGGGACGGCGGGCCCGCCTCCCGCTGGGCGTCGCACGCCCGCCCCGGCGACCGCGTCGCGCTCGTCGGCCCCGACGCCCGCTACCAGGGCCCGATCGCGGGCCGCGAGTGGGCGCCCCCGGCGGACGCGCGCCACCTGCTGCTCGCCGGCGACGAGACCGCGGTGCCCGCGATCTCCGTGATCGCCGAGTCGCTCACCGGCGACGTCCCGGCCACGATCCTGCTCGAGGTGCCGCACCAGGAGGACCGCCTCGAGCTGCGCACCCGCCCCGGCGTCGAGGTCACCTGGCTGTCCCGCGACGGCGCCGCCCACGGCGAGCGCCTCATCCCCGCGGTGCGGGAGGCGACGGCCGCGCTCGCCCGCGAGCTGTCCACCGCGCCGGCGGCCGAGCTCGACGACGTCGACGTCGACGCCGGGCTGCTCTGGGAGGTGCCCGACCCGGCCTCCGTCACCTCGTGCGACGGCCTGTACGCCTGGCTCGCCGGCGAGGCGTCGGTGGTGAAGACCCTGCGCCGCCACCTGGTCCAGGAGGTCGGCCTCGACCGCCGGGCCGTCGCCTTCATGGGCTACTGGCGCCTCGGCCGCCCCGAGCCCACCGGCGCCTGACCCTTCGTACGGCTCGTACGGCCCGGCCCCGCACGGCGGGCGGACGAGGCGTGCGCGATCGCGGCGCGTCCGCGCGGGCGGCGGATCGCGTCAGCCCGCGGCGTCCGGCGCGGGCTTCTCTCCCGGCCCGGCCGTGAGCATGGAACGGCGCAGGAAGCCGATCGCACCGGGGACGTGCCCGCTCTCCCGGAAGTCCTGCAGCCGGCGCCGGCGGCGGGCCCGTTCCAGGGCGAGCCACTCCCTGCCCTCGGCGCACACCGACTCGAGGATGCGCAGCGCCCCGCTCACCCCGGAGGAGTTCATGGCGAGCTCCTCAAGGAACGCGTGGTCCTCCGGCATCCGGTGGTACGCCCCCTCCTCGAAGCCGTCCACGAGGACGTTGACGTCCTGGTTGTTGACGAGCGACAGCCGGAAGGCGCGCCGGAGGATGAGGGCCTGGTGGTCGTAGGGGCCCATCTCCTCCCGGGCGACCACGCGCCGGTTGCCGGCCTCGAAGCGCACGCCCACCTCCTCGACGCGCGCGGAGGCGATCATGTCGTACCGGAACGTGTCGCGCCGCTGGTTGTAGAACCTGCCGGTGGCGAAGTCGAGGGTCGCGGTGACCTGGCGCACGCCGCCCTCGGTGAGCAGGAAGAGCAGCACGGTGTAGGCCGAGTACCGCGGCGGGCCGTACGGGACCCGGGCGCGGCGGCTGTTCGGGGCCGCCTCGGTCAGGATGAGGTGGGCGAGGACGTCGCGGTTGCTCAGGCCGTACTCGCGCAGCGCCCACGACTTGAACGTCAGCTTGTCGTAGGCGAGCCACGTCGCCATCTCGATGTCGCTGGGGCGGTCGGCGAGCACCTGGCGCCAGCGCTCGTACTCCTGCAGCTCCCCGGCGTACCGCTGCTCCGCCTCGGCGGCCTCGCGCTGGTACCGCTGCCGCGCCGCGGCGTAGTCGAGCAGCTCCGACCCGCTCACCAGGGCGCCCACGGCGAGCAGGCCCCAGAACACGAGCATGCCCGCCCCGGCCTCGACCGATCCGGCAAGGCCGAGCAGGATCGCGACGTACAGCAGGTACTTGCTCGCCCGGACCGGCAGCGGGACCGACGTTTCGTCCACCGGGAGCCGGATGCGGCCGGTGAAGAACCGCTCGGCGGTGGTGTGGGCGTGCCACCGGATGAGCCACCGGATCGGTCCCACGCGGGACAGGTCGGCCCCGTAGCGGAGGACGAGATCCTCCTTGAGCTGAGCCCGCAGCCGCTCGCTGTCGGCGGCCCACCGCGCCGCGCCCGCGGGGTCCTGCGGCCCCGCCACCCGGAACCAGTGGTCGACGCTGTCGGAGACGGCCTGGGCGAAGCGCTCGTTCCACCACCCCTGCGACGCCGGGTGGCGCAGGCGGCGGCGGGGCAGGGCCATGGTGACGGTGATGAGCACCCACAGGCCGGCCAGCGTGCACGCGACCACCGCGTGGGCCGGCGCGCTGAACAGCAGCACGGCGGTGATGATGAACAGCGAGAAGCCGCCGAGCACACACCCGGCGATGATCCGGCCCCGGTCGGCGGGGGCGATCGCCGGCGGGGGCGGGACCGCCTTCCGCGGCGGCATCGGCACGGGTTCGAAGAACTTCCAGACCCGCTGCTCGCGGTTGTTCGCGAAGCGCATCCGCTGCACGTACTGCGCCTGCAGCTCGCTGATCTTGTCCTGGATCCACCCGTTCAGCACCATGTCCAGGTGGCGGTGGATCTCGTCCTGCCGCTCCTGCGGCAGCGCCGTGTAGCGCTCGAGGGCCTTGGTGAGGGTCTCCGAGTCGGACGGGCCGTTCGTCTCCTCGTCCAGGCAGTTCACCAGCTCGATGACCACGTCGAGGGCGTCCCGCCAGGCGTCGCGCGGGAACTCGTGGGCCATCGTGATCGCTATGTGCAGGCGGCGGAACTCCTCCTGCCCGAGGTGGTCGAACGAGCGGTCGCTGAGGATCGCCAGGACCCAGTGGTACGCCACCTCGGCCGACCGGTGGCCGGCCATCGCCGCCTCCTCGATCAGCCGCTCGGCCTGCCGGGGGTTGTCGCCCTCCAGATAGCGCAGGCCGGTCTCGTACTTGTGGCGCGGGTCCCCGCTCGACAGCGAATAGATCGTGACGTCGCCGTGGACATAACCGATCTGCGCCTCCACATGCGCGTCGTCCATGGCGACGTTGGTCACGTTCGGTGGCACGTGGTTCATCGGCCCGGGACCTTCCTGGAGACGATTTCAGTATGGAAACGGAGTTCCACGTTCACATCCGATAACGTGCCGTTCCACCGGAACGACCGGTGTCCTCCCAAAAGCGGAAGGGCCGCGCCGCAGCGGCCCGCTCGCCGCCGTCCAGGGGTTTTCTGGCGATCACACCCAGAAGACCCTCTGAATTCCGCTGCGGCCGAGACGCCGGCCACGGCCGTACCCATTCACGTTCCACGCGTTCACGTTCCACGCGTGCCGGGACACCCCCTGACGCCCTTCGCCGGCGAGCGCGAAAACCTGGCTGCCCACCTTACCCAGACGGCATGGCGTAATTCGGTTTCCGGTGGATTTCAAAATCGTCACCATCACACCCCGCCGGCTCGCGAAATTCCCACAATATGCATATACGATCCAATTCCGGTTATATGGATATGCTGGACAACGGAGACGATTCGGAACGGCGGCGGATACGCCAGGAACACCACCGGCACCGCTACGACGCCCCCGCGATCATGGAGATGACGGTCGCCACGAGCGCCACCAGCTCGGACGAGTCGGCCAGCAGGCCGCGCAGCTTCTTCAGCGAGAGCAGCGCCTTCTGCGTGCCGCGCCCGCCGCCCTCCTTCAGCGAGCCGGACGCGGCGGACAGCTCCTCCGCCGCCGCGGCGTAGGTCGCCTCGTCGATCTCGCGGTTCCGGCGCGCCTGCTCGAGGCGGCCGCGCAGCTCCTCGATCCGCCCCCACAGGTCGAGGCCGGCCCCCGTCTCCTGGCCGATGGTCACGTTGCCGTAGACGGCCCCGACCTGTATGCCGACCCGGGCATTGCCCTGGGCCTTGTTCACCACTTTGTTGATCATCGCCGCCCTTTCCGGCCACCCCGCCGGACGGGCGGCCTCGTTCTTGTGCCCCATGCCGATCTCCCGCGCCAGCTCGCCGGCGAGGGCCACCGCGAAGGCCGCGGCGTTCGCCGCCGCCACCGTCTGCCAGCCCTTGCCGTCGGTGGCCACCTTGGTGCCGTCGGCGCGGTCGCTGATGCCGCGCACCACCGCCGTGGGCAGCGCGTGGTTCAGATGGGCGGCCTGCGCCACGCCCGCCGCCTCCATCTCGATCGCGAGCGCGTCGTTGTACGTCAGCCGCACCCACCGGGCGTGCGCGGAGATGCTGGAGTTCTGCACGACCTCGCCGGCCGCGATCGGGCCGAACCGCACCGCGGGCACCCCCGCGCCCGGCGGCAGGTACCGCGTCCACGTGCCGGTCCGGTGCACGTGCCGCGCGATCTGGTCCGACACGTGCGAGGCCTCCCAGACCCGGGGACGCGCCTTGAATCCGTCGTCCTCGCTCGTGCCGCCGTGGTAGGCGTAGACGTGGGTGGCGACCACCACGTCCCCCAGGCGGATGTCGGGCCACAAGGCCCCGGCGATCCCCACGAACATCAGGGCGGACGGCGAGAACTCGCCGATGGCGCGCTCGGCGAGCACGGCCGCGGGATGGTTCCCCTTGCCGACCAGGCCCAGCGCCACCGGCGCCGGGCAGTCCGCCAGGCGGCCCACCTCGAACCGCGTACCGGCCGGGTGGCGGTGCACCCGGGGCCGGGAGAGATACCGCCGGACCGCCTGGTACTCCAGGTCGAGCGCGGTCAGGACCACGATGGGGCGCTCGCTCATGACCTCTGCCCTTCCTCGGCCTGGCCCGCGCGGACCATCGGGGGGTACAGCACCCGGACCGGGCCGGCCCGGTAGAGCCGGGCGGGCCGGCCGTTCGCGTTCCGCCGCATCGGCCCGGCCGGGACGACGAACCCGCGCGTGCTCTTCACCTTGCGGTAGAAGTTCCGGGGATCGATCCGGACGCCCCACACCGCCTCGTAGACCCGCTGCAGCTCCGCGATCGTGAAGGTCTCGCCGCAGAACGCGGTGGCGAGCGCGGTGTGCTCGAGCTTGGCGCGGGCGCGTTCCACCCCGTCCTCGACGATCCGCCGGTGGTCGAAGGCGAGCTCCAGGCGGCCGGACAGCGCCTCGTCCACCGGAATCCAGCGGGCGTCGGCCGCGTCCGTGCCGGCGACGGGCTCCGGCAGGCGGGGCGCCACCGCGAGATAGGCGACGGACACCACGCGGCCCCGCGGGTCCCGGCCCGGCTCGCCGTACACCCCCAGCATCTCCAGGTGCACGTCGGCCAGCCCGGCCTCCTCGGCGAGCTCGCGCCGCGCCGCCGCGTCGATCGCCTCGTGCTCGTCCCGGAGGAAACCCCCCGGAAGGGCGAAGGTCCCCTGGTACGGCTCGATGCCGCGCTCGACGAGCAGCACGTGGAGGCGGTCGTCCCGCAGCGTCAGGATCACAAGGTCGACCGCGAGCAGAATCCTCGGCGGCTCCCACGGTTCGTCGGCCACGCTCCCACGGTAACTTTTTGTCAGTTCGACAGGAAGTCCCTGCGGCAGGGTTTTTTCGTACGGCACGGCCCCGCCGCCCGCGCCGCCGGCCGTTGCGCCGGGGCGGGCGCCGATGATCTACTCACACCTGCCGGCGGCGCGTGGGCGCGCTTCGCGGCGTCGGCCCGGGTGGCCACGTGCGGGCGCAGGATTCCAGGAGGAGCACATGATCGTCGTCTGTGGTGAGGCGCTGATCGACCTCGTGCCCACCGGACCGGACACCTTCCGGGCCGTGCCCGGCGGCGGCCCGGCGAACACGGCGGTCGCCCTCGCCCGGCTCGGCACCCCCGCGTACCTGCTGTGCCGGCTGTCCGGCGACGGGTTCGGGCGGCGCATCCGCGAGTACCTCGTCGCCGGTGGCGTCGACCTCTCGCTCGCGGTCGCGGCCGAGGAGCCGACCACCGCCGCGGTCGTCGGCCTCGACGAGTCCGGCGGCCCCACGTACGCGTTCTACGTGCAGGGCACCGCCGACTGGCAGTGGAGGGCGGCCGAGCTCCCCGCCGACCCGCCGCCCGGCACCCGGGTGCTCCACTTCGGCACCCTCGCCTCGATCCTGCCGCCCGGGGCCGAGGTGCTACGGGAGTGGGCGGCCGCCCGGCGCGAGCGGTACACGGTCGTCTACGACGTGAACGTACGGCCCGCCCTGCTGCCCGACCGGGCCCGGTACGGCGCGGCCGTCGAGCCGTGGCTGAGGACCGCCCACGTGGTGAAGGCGAGCGAGGAGGACGTGGCCTGGCTGCACCCGGACGCCGAGCCGCTCGACGTGGCCCGCATCTGGGTCGACGAACACGGGCTCGCCCTGGCGCTGATCACGTGCGGGGAGCGGGGCGCGGTGGCGGTGACGCCGGACGGGCCGCCGCTGCGCGTGCCGGGCTTCCCGGTGCGGGTGGCCGACACGGTCGGCGCCGGGGACACCTTCACCGGGGCGCTGCTGCACGCGCTCGCCGCGCGCGGCGCGCTGCCGGAGCGGCCGGGCGACGCGTTCCCGGTCGCGGACCTCGATGCGGCGCTGCGGTTCGCCGTGGCGGCCGCCGCGCTCACCTGCACCCGCAAGGGCGCGGTGCCGCCCACCCGGGCCGAGGTCGAGGCGTTCCTGCACGACCGGAACGCGGGCGGGTCCATCGGCGAGTCCCCCGATGGTCTCGCCGATGGACCCGCCTCCTAGGGCGGCCGTGCCGTACCGGCGGCCGGGTCAGGCGTGCGCCATCTCGCGCCCGGCGAGCACGGAGGCGGCGCGGTCGTCGTGCGCCTCCTCGTCGAGCAGGGTGGTCTCGTCGAACGGCAGGCGGCCGGAGAGCACCTGCGCGGCACGCTCCCGGTCGAGCTCGCCGGTCCACCGGCCGATGAGCACCGTGGCCACGGCGTTCCCGGCGAAGTTGGTGAGCGCCCGGGCCTCGGACATGAACCGGTCGATGCCGACGATGAGGCCGACGCCGTCCACCAGGTCCGGCCGGTGCGCCTGCAGCCCGCCGGCGAGGGTGGCGAGGCCCGCGCCGGTCACCCCGGCCGCGCCCTTCGACGCGATGATCATGAAGAGCAGCAGCGCCACCTGCTCGCCCAGGGACAGCGGCGAGCCGGTCGCGGTGGCCACGAAGAGCGTGGCCATGGTGAGGTAGATCGCGGTGCCGTCGAGGTTGAACGAGTACCCGGTCGGCACGGTGATGCCGACGACCGGGCGGCTCACCCCGAGGTGCTCCATCTTCGCCATGAGCCGGGGCAGCGCCGACTCGGAGGAGGAGGTGGACACGATGAGCAGGAACTCGCGGGCGAGGTAGCGCAGCAGCGACCACAGGTTGATCCGGGCGGCGAACCACAGCAGCGGGCCGAGCACCACGCCCACGAAGAGCACGCAGGTCGCGTAGAACCCGATCATGATCATGGCGAGGCTCGTGAGCGCGTCGATCCCGGTCGCGCCGACCACGGCGGCGATCGCGCCGAACGCCCCGACCGGCGCCGCCCACATGATCATGGCGAGGACGCGGAAGACGAGCCGCTGGATGTACGCGATGCCGGCGCGGATCGGCGTGCCCCGCTCCCCCATCGCCTGGAGCGCGAACCCGGCGAGCAGCGCGACGAGCAGCGTCTGCAGGATCTCGCCCTCGGTGAACGCCGACACCAGCGTGGTCGGGATGATGCCGAGCAGGAACTCCACGGTGTCGCTCTCCGCGGCCTTCGCCGCCTCGGTCGCCGCCGCCTGCCGCGCCGCGTCGGTGAGCTGCAGCCCGGAGCCCGGGTCGACGAGGTTGCCGACCACCAGGCCGATGGCGAGCGCGATCGTGGACATCGTCAGGAAGTAGGCCATGGCGAGCCCGCCGACCCGGCCGACCTTCGCCGCCTGGGTCACCGAGCCGACGCCGAGCACGATCGTGCAGAAGATGACCGGGCTGATCATCATCTTGATCAGGTTGACGAACGCGGTACCGAGCGGCCGCAGCTCCTTGCCGACGTCCGGGGCGAGGAACCCGACGGCGATCCCGGCGAGCACCGCGACGATGACGGCGAGGTAGAGGTAGTGGGTGCGGTCCCGTCGGGCGGCCGGGGTGGCGCCGCCCGAGGCCTGTCGTGGCGTCTCGGCTGACATGAGACTCGACCTTCCTGAAACGCTGAGCTGGAGACCGCGGTCGAGCCACTATGTGCCGAACGCGTGACCTACGTCACCATTGCGTACATTTCGTTCAGCACACATCCGGTCGTTCAGGAAGGTGAGGGAGCGCGATGGCGCAGGCGGCGCGCCCGCGGCGGTGGAGCCTCGCCCGGCAGATACTGGCGCTGCAGATCGCCGTGGTCGGGGTGACCGTGCTCGGCGCGACCCTGCTCGCGGTCGTCCAGACCCGGTCACTGCTCTCCGACGAGGCCGCGGCGGTGGCCCGGGCGGTGGCGATCGGCGTGGCCCACTCACCGGTGGTGCCCGAGGCGCTCGACGACCCCGAGCCGTCCCGGACGCTGCAGCCGTACGCGGAACGCATCCGCACGGCCACCGGCGTCGACTTCATCACGATCATGAGCCCGGAGGGCCGCCGCTACACCCACCCCAACCCGCTGCGCATCGGCGGGGTCTTCCTCGGCAACACCGCGCCCGCCCTCGCCGGCCGTACCTTCACCGAGACCTACACCGGCACCCTCGGGCCCTCGGTGCGCGCGGTCACCCCGGTGCGCAGCCCGGAGACCGGGCGGATCGTGGCGCTGGTGAGCGCGGGCATCACCGTGCAGAAGATCAGCGGCTGGCTGCGCGGCCAGCTCGCGTGGACCGCGCTGATCGTCCTCGCCGGGCTCGGCGTGGGCGTCGCCGGGGCGGCGGCCGTCGGCGCCCGGCTCCGGCGGCAGACCCACGGGCTCGACCCGGTCGAGCTGAGCCGGATGTACGAGTACCACGAGGCGATCCTGCACGCGGTGCGCGAGGGCCTGCTGCTCGTCGACGCCGAACGCCGGCTCACCCTCGCCAACGACGGCGCGCGCGAGCTGCTCGGTCTGCCGCCCGACGCCGAGGGGCGGCACGTCACCGAGCTCGGCCTGCCGCCGTCCCCCGTCGAGCTGCTCGCGTCCGGGCGCACCCGCACCGACGAGATCCACCTCACCGCGGACCGGGTGCTGCTGGCGAGCGTGTCGGTGGTGCGCGCCGGGGCGCGGTCGCTCGGCACCGTGGTCACCCTGCGCGACCACACCGAGCTGCAGGCGCTCACCAGCCGGCTCGACGCAGAGCGCCGGTTCGCCGAGTCGCTGCGGTCGGCCGCGCACGAGTCGGCGAACCGGCTGCACACCGTGGTGTCGCTGGTGGAGCTGGGCCGTACCGAGGAGGCGGTGACGTTCGCCACCGAGGAGCTGCGCACGGTGCAGCGGCTCACCGACCGGGTGGTGGAGTCGGTACGCGAGCCGGTGCTCGCCGCGCTGCTGCTCGGCAAGTCCGCGGTCGCCGCCGAGCGCGGGGTCGAGCTCGTGATCGACCCCGAGGGCGAGCTCGACGCGATCGGCGTGGACGAGCGCGCGCTCGTGACCATCGTCGGCAACCTGATCGACAACGCGATCGACGCCGCGGGCACCGGCCCGCCCCCGCAACGGGTCGCGGTACGGCTGCGCGCCGACGACGGCACGCTGGTCGTCCGGGTCGCCGACAGCGGGCCGGGCATGGACCCGGCGACCGCGGCGGAGGCGTTCCGGAAGGGCTGGTCCACCAAGGGCGACGGCCGGGGCCTCGGGCTCGCCCTGGTCGGGCAGGCGGTGCGCCGCCTCGGCGGGACCATCGAGGTCGGGCGCGGCGCCCCGGACACCGGCCTGAACGGCGCGGTGTTCACCGTACGGCTGCCGCTGCGCGGGGGTGAGCCGTGATCCCGGTGCTGGTCGTCGAGGACGAGGAGATCACGGCGGAGGCGAACCGCCGGTACGTCGAGCGGGTCGGCGGCTTCCAGGTCGCCGGGGTGGCCCGGTCCGCCGGGGAGGCGCTGCGGTTCCTGCGGGAGCGGCGGGTCGACCTGATCCTGCTCGACCTCTACCTGCCCGACATGCACGGGCTCGAGCTGTGCCGCAGGCTGCGGGCCGCCGGGCTGCTCTGCGACGTGATCGCGGTGACCTCCGCGCGGGACCTGTCGGTGGTGCGGGCCGCGGTGTCGATCGGCGTCTCGCAGTACCTGATCAAGCCGTTCACCTACGCCGCGCTGGCCGAGAAGCTCAAGCGGTACGCCGAGTTCCGCGCCACCATGGACGGCGCCGCCGAGGCCGACCAGCACGCGGTGGACCGCGCCCTCGCCACCCTGCGCGGCGGCGCCGGAGCCGCGCTACCCAAGGGCATGTCCCTCGCCACCCTGGAGTTGATCGCGGCCGAGCTGCGCAAGTACCCCGACGGCGTCTCGGCCCAGGAGGTCGGCGCGGCGGTGGGCGTCTCCCGGGTCACCGCGCGGCGCTACCTTGAGTACCTGATCGAGACCGGCGCCGCCCGCCGCCTCCCCCGGTACGGCTCGGTGGGGCGCCCCGAGCTGCGCTACCAGCCCACGACCGGCCGTCCCGGATCCGTACCGGGCCTTCCCCCGGGTCTGGAGTGACCGCGCGTGGGCGAAGACGCCCACGCCTCCGGCCGAACAACGGCGGCAACCGCCGCGTCTCACCAGACGTCACCGCCGATTCCCTACGAACCGCCTCGCGACGAACCGCCTCGCGCGGCGGAGACCATAAGGAGATCCGGATGCCGCTGAAGCCCGCTCTCAGGACCGCCCTCTCCACGCTCGCCGCGGCGGCCCTCGCGTCGACCGCGACCGCGCTCGCCATCGGCAACGCCCCGGCCAACGCCACCGGATCGGGCACGTCCGCGGTCTCGAACGCCTCGGCGCTCCCGCCCGGCTACCAGGTCGTCGTGCTCCCCAACAAGAACGTGCCGAACTTCCAGCGCCGCACCGCCTGGTGCCCCCACAACAAGCGGGTGATCGGCGGTGGCGGCGAGGCCCAGGGCCCCAACGCGGTCCTCGTCGGCTCCTTCCCCACCTCGGACGGCCGCGGCTGGATCGCCCTCGGCCGCCAGTCGAAGGGCAACACCGTCGGCATCAGCGTCTACGCGATCTGCGCCCTCTGACCGGTCGCGGCCTGCTCGGCCGGCCGTACCCGGTCAGGAGACCACCGCTCCCGGGGCCTCTGCGCCATGCCGTACGGCCGACCGCCGGCAGGTCGCAGAGGCCGCTTGTTGCACAATTCGTGCTTCTTACGCATTTCTTGCGGTAACGTACTGATTGCTCTTTGTGAGGTGCTGCAATCCGGCTTGGGTGCCATCCTGGCGTCATGAAGCCCGGTCACGGTCACGGCCATGGTCATGGGTACGGCCACGGCCATGGTCACGGTCACGATCGCGCGGCGTGGTGGCAGGTGGCACTGGCGAAGGTCAGGCACGTGGTGACGCCGCACAGGCACGACAGTGCCGACGTGATCGACGGGGCGTTGGAGGCGAGCCGGCGGGGCATGCGCGCGTTGTGGATCTCCTTCGCCGCGCTGCTGGTCACCGCCCTGCTCCAGACCGGGCTGGTCGCCGTGACGGCCTCGGTGGCGCTGCTCGGCGACACGCTGCACAACTTCGCCGACGCGCTCACCAGCGTCCCGCTCGCGATCGCGTTCGTCCTGGGCCGCCGCGCCGTGACCAAGCGGTTCACCTACGGGCTCGGCCGGGCCGAGGATCTCGCCGGGCTGGCGATCGTGCTGGTCATCGCCGCCTCGGCCGCGCTGACCGCGTACGAGGCGGTGGACCGGCTGGCCCACCCGCGCGAGGTCGCCAACCTCGGCTGGCTGGCGCTCGCCGGGCTCGTCGGCTTCGCGGGCAACGAGCTCGTGGCCCGCTACCGGATCCGGGTGGGCCGGCAGATCGGCTCGGCCGCCCTGGTCGCCGACGGCCTGCACGCCCGCACCGACGGTTTCACCAGCCTCGCCGTACTCCTCTCGGCCGGAGGGGTCGCGGTCGGCTGGACCTGGGCCGACCCGGTGGTCGGCCTGCTGATCACCGCCGCCATCGTGAGCGTGCTGTGGGGCGCGGCCCGGGAGGTGTTCGGCCGTCTCCTCGACGCGGTGGACCCGGAACTCGTGGACCTGGCCGAGCGGACCGTCGCCGCCACCCCGGGCGTCACCGAGGTCCAGCAGGTACGGCTGCGCTGGGTCGGCCACACGCTCCACGCCGAGGTCGAGGTGGCCGTCGCACCCGACATCACCGTCGTCGACGCCCACGAGATCGCCCACGAGGCCGAACACCGCCTCCTGCACGCGATCCCGCGCCTGGCCAGGGCCACCATCCACGCCAACCCCAGCGGTCATCCCGGTGAGCTGGCCCACGCCCGGCTCGCCCACCACCACGGCTGACGAGCGCCGTTTCGGCCTCAGGCCGTACGGGCGCGCAGGCGGCGCAGCATGCGCGCGTCCTGCAAGCCGACGGCCCGGGCCGCGGCCTCGACGGTCGCGCCCTGGCCGATCAGGTGCTCGGCCCGTTCGAGCCGGAGCGCCTGCTGGTACCGCAGCGGCGTCATCCCGATCGCCTTGGTGAACAGGCGGGTCAGCGTCCGCTCCCCCACCCCGCACGCCGCGGCCAGCTCGGCCAGCCGCAGCCGCTCGGTGTACCGGGCGTCGATCATGTCCTGGGCGCGGTGCACCGCGTCGCACAGGTGGGACCGGTACCGCAGCATCACGCTGGCCTGCCGCTCGTCGCCGTTGCGGCGGGCGAAGACCACCAGGTCGCGGGCGATGCGCCCGGCCACGCCGGGGCCGTGCCGTACCGCGACGAGGTGCAACGCGAGGTCGATACCACTGGCGATCCCGGCGGACGTCACCACCCTGCCGTCGACGACGTAGAGCACGTCGCGCACCACGGTGGCCCGCGGGTAGCGCCGCGCCAGCTCCTCCTGCAGCGCGTGATGGGTCGTGCACCGGCGGCCGTCGAGCAGCCCGGCCCGGCCCAGCGCGTCCGCGCCCGCGCACACGCTGGCCACCGTACCGCCCGCGTCATGGTGGGCGGCCAGGCGGCGCAGCGTCTCCGCGGCGAGGTGGCCGTGGCCGGCGAGGGTCGGCGCCCGCCAGCCCGGCACCATCACCAGATCACCGGCGTCCGTCTCGGGCCAGTCCACCTCCGCCCGGACCGGCAGGCCCTGCGCGCTGACCACCTCCGGCCGCTCGGCGACGTAGCTCAGGCGATAGTCGTAGCCGAGGCCGGCGGCCGAGGAGAACACCTGCGCGGGGCCCGACAGGTCGAGCAGGTGGAAGCCGGGCACGAGCACGAACACCACGCGGGGCACGATCCGGTCAGCCTCCCACCGTGGAACCCGCCACGACCTCCCCGGCGGGCTCCCCCGTCAGCTCGGCGACCGTCCGGATCGTGGCGAACCACCCCGAGAGGGTGTACTCGGTGCGGCGAATGATCTCGTCGGTGGACAGCGTGCTCGGGTCCGCGAGGATCTCCTCGATCGGGCGTCCCTTGGGCGCGTCCCGGCGCTCGAGCGGGAAGGTCGCGGTGGCGTCGATCACGAACGTGACGTCGTAGCCGAGGTCACAGGCGAGCCGGGCGGTCGTCTCGCAGCACTGCTCGGTCTTGATGCCGCACACGATCACCTCCCGGACGCCGTGCCGGGTGAGCAGCTGGTGGAGGTTCGTGGTGGTGAAGGCGTTGTAGGAGGTCTTCGTCACCACCGGCTCACCGGGCGCGGGATCCAGACCCTCGATCGGACGGACGAAACCCCACTCCGGATCGAACGGCCCGCCGCTCCCCGGCTCGGTGTGCAGCACCCACACCACCAGGTCACCGCCGGCGCGGGAGGCACGCACCAGGCGCGCCACCCGATCGGCGATGTCGGGCGCGGACACCGCCCGCCAGTTCGCCCGCTGCCGGAAGGACTCCTGTACATCGATGACGAGAAGCGCTCTGTTCACGACTCCGATCCTCCGCATCCGGGACACCACCCCGAAAGGCACGATCAAGCCCGGATGCGGAACGATCCGGCCAACCACACACCCCGCAGACCAGGCAGGTCACCCCTATCCAGACGAGCGTACGGCTCGCCGGGCCCCGCGCCATCCGTCCGAGCCGGGCGTACGGCACTGCCGAGCCGTGGACGGCCGAACAGTCGGTCTTGTCCGCATATGAACACCCGTGGCCGCAACAGTGACGGCCTCAGATGGGCCATGGCCGTAGCGGGTCGACGACGCATACGCCTCTCGGAAGAGGACGTTGGCCACCGGCTCAGCCGCGAGAATCCTCGCGGCCGTGCCTTTGGGGCGACAAAGGCGCCGTGGCCCGGCCTCTTGATGGAATCCGGCGATCCTCGGAGCGCTCCCCGGCTTGACCAAATGGCACGCAGATGGCACGAGGCCCCGCGGCATGATCGCCTGCGGGGCTTCTTTGGGCTGGTGGGCGGTACCGGGTTCGAACCAGTGACCCCTCGCTTGTAAGGCGAGTGCTCTACCGCTGAGCTAACCGCCCGGGTGAACACGGGACGACAACACCTTACGGCACTGCGGGGGTGTT
>Ga0207874_1000530_pt1 | contig 54892 bp, 39 predicted proteins | sample HigsolmetaAR201D_FD_184833 | JGI IMG/M metagenome (GOLD analysis project Ga0207874, IMG submission 184833) | Ionic liquid and high solid enriched microbial communities from the Joint BioEnergy Institute, USA - AR20-1-D (SPAdes) (version 2) ...
CTGGTTCCGGAGGTTGTGGAACTGGTTCCGGAGGTTGTGGAACTGGTTCCGGAGGTTGTGGAACTGGTTCCGGAGGTTGTGGAACTGGTTCCGGAGGTCGTGGAACTGGTTCCTTGCGAATCGCTCTGTTGCGGCGCTTGGCGCTTACTGCCCAAAATGCTTGGTCGATCGGCTGCTGATCAGCGTATCGTAGCCCGAGATGTGCATAGAATTGGGGCAAAACCACGAGACCGACCGACTGAAACGCACACAAATCAATACTCGTAGTCTATACTATAACAAGAATATCGCGCCGGACAGTCACTTGCCGATATATAAGGAGCCTGCGATGCGATTATTTCGCCTAATACCGCTCGTTGTTCTTACTACTCTGTTACTGGTAAGCTGCGAGATCCCTGGTGCCGCTGCACCCACGCCAGCACCGATCATCATTGTGGCATCGCCTACTCCCGCTACGCCGAACAACCCTACAAATGCTCCCACCACAGCGCCGACGTCAGCCGCAGCGCCAACCGATCCTGCCGCTCCAACAGTTGATGCAGCGCCAACCGAGTCCTCAGGGGATGTGAGCAAAGGTACGATCACGTTCGCCTTTGATGCCTTCCCGACCTACTATCCGGGCATTGTGATCGAAGTTCAAGGCCTGCTGAAACAACGTGGCTATGATTTGGAGTTAGTGCCATTCGGCATCAATGGGCAGCCGATCCCCTCCGAGGAGGAGCGCTGGAACAAACTGCGCCTCGGCGAGTGGGATGTGCTCGCCACCACGCTCGACGGCCTGGCCAAGCAATCCGACCCCACGATTGGTGCGATCACTGCCGTGATCGATGAGAGTGCTGGGGCCGATAAGCTTGTTGCGACCCCCGATATCACCACCATCAACGACCTGCGCGGCAAACGCATCGCCTACAGCACGGGCAGCGTGGGCGAATACTTCCTGTACTACGCGCTGAGTCTGGCTGGTATGGGGCCACAAGATGTGGTGCTGCTGCCTCAGGAAGAAGTCGCCGATGCCGTACAACTCTATCTCGACGGCCAGGCCGATGCTGTCTCGGCTTGGGAGCCTGATGTGCTGAATGCCGAGGAGCAGGGTGCAGGCGTGGTGATCGCCTCCGACAAGTTGCGGGCCATCCTCGATGTGCTGGTGACCTCACGCCCCGCCCTCGAAGTGAAGACCGAAGCCGTGCAAGCCTTCCACGACGCTTGGTTCGAGGCGCTGAAGTCCACCATCGACACGCCGCAACTCGCCGAGCAGGCCATCATCGATTGGGGTAACAGCGATTGGACGTTCGTCGAAGCGCCCGGCGATTTCACTGCCTCGCTCGAAAAGCTCGCACAAGCGACGCTCGGCGCAAACCAGATCGCCTTCCAGCAGCCGCAGTTGCTGATCAGCCGCCTCACCGAGGCGCAGGGCGTGTGGAGCCAGGCGGGCCAGACGCCACCGCAGACCGACCTCAGCCAACTGGTGGATGGGCGCTTTGTGCAGAATACGGCGCGTAACTCTGCGCTCTTCTCGTCGCAGCCGCCCGTGAATAATAGCTTCCTGCTGACGGCGCGCGTCGATCTGCCGCAACTCTCGACCGAGGAGCAGCAGAACGCCGAGACCGTGGTGCAATTGCCGCTTGAGAAGATCGATTTCGAGCCGGAGAGCACGCGCCTGACCAGCAAGGCCATCGAGGACATCACGACGCAGGTGCTGCCAGTGCTGCGCTCGTCGCGCCTCTACCTCAAGATCGAAGGTAGCGCAGCGTGGCCTGGGCCAGAGGGGCGCTTTAGCGCGGAAGATATCCGCCTCTTTGCGTTGGATCGGGCGCTGAGCGTGCAGCAGTTCCTTGCGCAGCAGGGTATTGACCCGAACCGCCTGATCGTCGGCACGCTCGAACCCAAATTCCCGAACAGCGTGAACGAAAGCGAACTGGTGCAGGATCGTATCGTGCGCTTCACACTCGTCACCACTGGCGGACGCTAACGCCGAACCTGGATGGTGTGGATGCGCCATCCCCTAAAGCGCATCCACATCACAACAACGCACAGCAACCTGTTGCGGCAGACGTAAACGAGTGTGATACTATACCTGCCGCATCGGAGATACCTCATAAAACAACAATCGGGCATAGCAGCATTCATACGCGGTGGTAGTGGGGGGACAGCATGCCGTTCGACCGAGAGAAGTGGCGTAGTGAAACCTTCAAACTCATCGAGGGTTTCGCCACCGATCCACAAGCCGTGCTTGAACATCATGGGGAATTCGGTATCGCGGCCCTGTTGATGGGTTGCACGATGATGCCGCTCGCCGCCGCGTATGCCCAGGACCACACCGCCGCGATCGGCGCGCTGCTCGATGCGACGGGCAACCGTGGCGCGCGTTTGTTGGCCCACCTCTTTTACGGCGCCTACAACGAATTGGATGGACTGAGCAAAGCGGCAGCCGAGGCCGCCAGCGCCGAGATGCGCCCCGCCTACTTGGCGATCGCCCGCACGCTGAACCTGTTCCCGCTCGCCGATGAGTGCTTGGCAGCTTTCGGCCAGCAGCACCATCGCGATCTGTTGCGCGCCGAACTCGCCAGCATCAACCTTGCGTTTGTGCCAGGAGGCGATCAGCCGAGCGGCGGCGATACGGTGTACGGTAATAAGATCGAGGGCGATTTTGTGGTGGGCGATAAGATCGTCAACAACTACACCGCGCCGATCAACGCCAACGCTCAGCAACTTCAGCACTACCTTCGCCGTTTGGCAGCGCGCCTTCAGCGCCTGCCGCTGCGGGGCCTCGCTCCCACGCTCGACGATGGCCCAGGTATGGCGCTGCCATCGTTGGCCATTACGCTCACCACCACCAACCAAGTGTTGTATGCCAGCGACGCCGAGCAGTCCGATCTGGTGGCGGCCTGTTTTCAGGGCGGCGACCGCGGCAAGCCCTTGCTGCCCGCGCACGATCCCGAACACGCGCAACCCGAATACGCAATTGTGCGCATCGAGCCATTGGAGACGGCGCAGGGTGGCGTGGCGCTGTGGCGGGCCGAACTGCTTAACGAAGCCGTTGCAAGCCATCAACGCCTGGTGGTGCTGGCCCCGCCCGGTGGTGGCAAATCGACGGCGCTGCGCCACATCGCGTGGGCGCTGGCCCAACAGGGCGAGACGGCGATCCCTCGGTTGCTGCCCGGTTGGCCCGATGATCTTGCGCCGATCCCGCTGCTGCTGCCGCTGCGTCGCGTGGCCCAGCGCATCGCCGCCGAGGAGCCGAGCGCCAACGCCCTTTCGGTGGCGTTGGGCGAGGAACTGACGCAGCACTACGACCTGCACCAACCGCAACAACTGTTGAGCTATCTGTTCAGCGAACGCTCCGTACTGCTGTTGCTCGACGGCCTCGACGAACTGCCCAGCACCGCCACGGCACATCTCGCCGACCAGCAGCGCACGCTCGATGCCGTGCGCGACTTCGCCGAGTTGTACCCGCACTTGCGCATTGTGATGACCAGCCGCGAACGGATGTTGACCGCCAAGATGCGCTCTGCGCTCGGTTGGCCCACAGTGACACTGGCTCCGCTCACGGGTGGGCAGATCGCGCAGTTTATCGTCGCTTGGCATGCTGCCCTCGCCGAGCAGGGCCGACTGAGCGCCGCACAGGCCACAGCGCGCGCCGATGCGCTTCAGCGGGCGCTGGCAACCGACGAGCGGCTGCGGCAACTCGCCAGCAACCCGCTGCTGCTCACGATGCTGGCTATCCCGCAGGATGGGCTGGCCGAGCGGGTTCACGATCGACCGCAGCTCTACGAGCAGATCATCGGGCAACTGCTTGGGGCATGGGAGCAGGATAAGGGCGGGCAGACCTTGGCCCAAGCGGTGAGTGCCGAGCATCTGCACGCCCACGAACTGCGCGCCAGTATCGATCTGCTCTCGTACCAGGCGCACGCCAGCGATGCCGGGCATCTCGATGCGGCTGCACTGCGCTATCGCTTGACCGAATTCTTCGGGCGGCGCGGCGTTGAGGGCGCGTGGGAGGCCGCTGGGCGTTGCATCACGTGGATCGAGCAGCGCGGTGGCTTACTGCTGCCCGATGCCGATGGGCAGACCTACCGCTTCGCGCACGCCAGCCTGCAAGCGTATGGCGCGGGCCGCCATTTGGTGCTGCAACCCAACGCCGCTGAACTGGTGATGCGGCATCGGCACGACGAGCGCTGGCGCGAACCGATCGCGCTGGGCTTGGGCGCGCTCCATCGCCTGCATCCCGAACTAGCCGATCGCTTGCAGCGCATCCTCATCGATCTGATCGACATTGAGGAGCGCGGCCAGCCGAAACCGACGGCGCGCTGGTATCGCGATCTGATCTTCGCCGCCGAACTGGGCCAAGAGCGTGATTGGGCGGTGCTGGAACAGTCCATCAATACCGCTAGACTACGGCGTGAACTGCGCAACGGCCTGGTGGAACTGTTGGAGGATGTCAATCAGCCGCTGCCGATCGCCGAGCGGGTGAGGGCGGCGCTGTTGCTGGGCCAGCTGGGCGATCCCCGTTATCCGGTGGAGATCGCGCAGTGGCAGCAGGCGATCGCCGATGCGCGCGCTGGGCATGGTAGCTACTTCCGCCGCTTGCCCACGAGCGAAGGGGAGCCACCGCGCTGGATCGCCCGCTTCCCGCTGACCAATCAGCAACTACGGGTGTGGTTGCCCGAGCGGAGCGCAGTGCGTTCGCTGCACGATCCGCACTATCACGCTCCCAATCAACCGGTGGCTGGCATCAGTTGGCATGAGGCCCGCAAACTGTGCGCGCAGATGAGCAAGGCATTGGGGGTGGTGTTGCGTCTGCCGACAGGGGAGGAGTGGCAGCGCGCTGCGAGCGGCGATACCTCTCGCGCGTACCCGTGGGGCGAGCACTACCGCGCCGACCGCGCTGCCAACAGAAGCGATGCGCTTCAGCGGAACTGGCCCTATACTGTGCCTGTCGGCTGCTATCCAGCGGGCGCATCGCCGATTGGCGCGCTCGATATGTCTGGCAATGTGTGGGAATGGACTGCTGATCTGTTGGACCCGACAGTAACGGGACGTGCGAAGCGCTCTCATGCGCGGGTGCTGCGAGGTGGTGGCAGTCAAAGCACGCGACAACAAACGAAGATAGCTGCGCGGATAGCGATGCAGCCCTCGCTGCATCTGGAGAACGGTGTGCGACTGTTATTTGAGTTGCCTGAGGGGGAATGAGCTCGACACCTTGCGCGCCTTGGCGCAGGGAAAGTCTCGACGGATTGGTGGAACAATGCAAGGGAGCCGAGACCGATGAGGTTCACCAAGCGGCTACTGACGTAGGTCGTATTCGTGCTCCTCGCACTGATCAACCAAACGTGCACAAGACGTGTGCCGAGCTTGCGCGCGGCTCATGGCACGGCACCAATGCCTCAGGGGCGTCGGTGGTAAGCCACTTCTCATCTCATTGTTTTGAAGAGCCGAAGTACAAACGTCCATACGAACCTCTCTTGTGAAAATCATGAATGGAGCCAACGATCTACAACGATCTTTGGCTCCTACTGTATTGTACGATCTGGAGGCATACGAAGGAAGGTAGTTACATGACAGGAAGATGACAGAAGTTCGCGAACATGCGCCCAATAGTACGTTGATTCTTGGCGTTGTGGTGCTCTCGAACGCTTTTCCGATACTGTTCAATGCGTGGTTGGGCTTACAGATCGTTGAGTGGCCCACAAGGTGTGCTACAATCGCCGCGAGAGGAGCACTATGACACCACATTACGATGCAATCATTGTTGGGGCGCGTTGCGCTGGCGCTTCCACGGCTCTGCAACTGGCGCGGCGCGGCTACCGCGTGCTGCTAGTCGACCGGGCGACCTTCCCCAGCGACACTATATCGGGCCACTACATTATGCACCCCGGCGTGCGGAAACTAGCGGAATGGGGTCTGCTCGATCGTGTGATCGTCGGCGGCTGCCCTCCGATTCGCCGCATCTCCTCGGATGTGGGCGATGGCATGCTCACTGGCGATGTGGAGCTTGAAAGTGGTCTGCCCGTCTGTGTGGCTCCGCGCCGCATCTATCTCGACGCGCTGCTGCTCGAAGCCGCGATCGAGGCGGGGGCGGAATGGCGCGAACAGGTGGTGATCGACGGTCTGATCGAGCAGGATGGCCGTGTTGTAGGTGTGCGAGGGCGCGGCGCGCAGGGCCAAGCCTTTCAGGCGCAGGGGCGGATGGTGATCGGCGCCGATAGCAAGCACTCGACGGTTGCGAAACTGGTGGGCGCCACCGAGCGCATCATCCAGCCGACTTTGACGTGCTGGTACATGGGCTACTGGGAAGGGCTCGATTGCAGCGGGTTGGAGATACACTGGCGTCATAAACGGCTGGTGTTCGCCTTCCCCACCAACGATCAGCAGGCGATGATCGCGGTGTGTTGGCCCCGCAGCGAGTTCGAGGCGTTTCGCAGCGACATCGCGGGTAACTACCTCGCCACCGCGCAGATGATGCCTTTGTTGGCCGAGCGACTACCTGAGGCGCGTCAGGTTGGACGCCTGACCGGTATGGCCGATCTGCCGAACTTTGTGCGCCAAGCCTACGGCCCCGGTTGGGCGTTGGTCGGCGATGCGAGCTACCACAAAGACCCAGTGTTGGCGCGTGGCATCAGCGATGCCTTCGTCGATGCGGAGGCATTGGCCATTGCCATCGACAAAGGACTCAGCGGGGCGCAGCCGTTCGACGCAGCGCTCGCCGAATACCAGGAGCAGCGCGATGCGCTCGCACTGCCCGACCTCGAGAACAACCTCGACTCCGCCTATCTTGTTGGGTGGGACGCGCCCGAGATAGTGCGGTTGCGGGCCGCACTGCGCCAGCATCCCGCTGAAGCCGGGCTGTTCTTCGCCTCTCAGATGCGCGCTATCTCGCCCCAGGAGTTCTTCACTCCCGAACGAATGGCCATGCTCCTGCCACAATCCTAACGCTTCCTAGCAAACAAAAAGCGCGGGTCGCCTCACCCGCGCTTGCCGAACCGCATCACTCGCTAATCGTCCATCGTCCCCATTGTCACCATCGGTATCCAGAGGTGTTGCGCATCCTCCCCGAGCGCCAGGACGGGGCCAATCTGCCCGTCGATGGAGCGGAAGCGCAGCCACACCACCTGATTCTGCGGCATCCAGAACCACACGCGGCGGGTCGGCAATGGTTGCCACGGCGCATTGCTGAAATCGGGTGTGTGGGAGAGTTGCACTTCCGTCTGCGCGAGGTCGTCCGCTGGTGTGAACACCAATGTTGCGCTCAGCGCTGTGACGTTTTCGAGCTGGACGCTGGGGAACTGCGGCGCGATCAGCTCAAGCGTGGTGCTGACGGTTGTGCTGTTGTCGGCGCGGTCGAAGAGGCGCGCTGCCACTGTGTACACACCCGTGGCGTTCGGCAGGCTGATCGTGTAGGTGTCCTGGTACGGCTGCGGGTCGCCGAACTGGCCGTTGATGCCCAACTGCACGCTCATAATGCCGCCAGCATTGTCGAGCGCGTTCACATCGAGTTGCACAGTGGGCGATGTGACCCGCGTTGTGCTGGCTTGGAACGGCGCGGCAGTCGTGGCTAGCGCGGCGACCTCGGCGCGGCTCAGCGCCCGCCGGAAGATCACCAAGTCGTCGTAGACCACGCCGCTCGCAACGCTGCTCTGCGGCCAGCGCCCCAACTCCAATGCGCTGCCGAACTCGCTGGGCAGCGTCACATTGCTAGCCTGCGCTGCCATGGCGCCATCGATGTACAGCACCTTGCGCTGCGTTGTGCTGTCCCAAGTGATCGCGAAGTGATGCCAGCCCGGCTCAAGCGTATCGTCGACCAGCAGATCGTCGCGGCTATCCTCGCCAGTTGCGCCCGTGGTCCAGAAGTTCCAGCGCGGCTGCTCGCCACCCTCGCGTCGGAGCGCTAAGGTATCGGTGTAGACTGGCCCTTCGTCGGGGTGCGCGCTTGTCGCGATCAAATAGTGCCGACCTGTGCTGCTAGCGGGGTATTGCTCGGGGAGTTGCGCCCAAAACGCGATCGTGCCCGTCGCAGTGAGCACATTTCCGGCGGTTGGGTAGCGCACCACAGCCTGCGAAGCGATGCGCACGCCTTGGCCGAACTGCCCTTCGGGGAAGCCGGGAGTGTTGCTGATCTGCGGCGCGTTGCGGCCCACCTGCTGCAGGGCGCTGCCATCGAATGGCGCGTACAGCAGCACATCGGGGCGTGGCGCGGCTGTGATGGTCGCCTCCGGCGGCGTGGTATCAGGCGGCGCTGGCGCATCGGGCGGCGTAAAGTCGAACTCACCCTCTAAGCTTTTATGCCAGAGCCACACGCTCGGCTCGCAAGCGACGTAGGCCGAGCATGGATCGGGGGCATCGCCAAACCAACCGTAGGGATCTACCTGTTTGCCGTTGTGGCGCACCTCGAAGTGCAGGTGCGGCGAACCGACCACAAAGCCGGTTTTGCCGCTGCTGCCCAGCAGATCGCCTGCCTTGACTGGCACGCCTCGGCCTGTGTTGACTTTGCCCTTGAAGATGCGGGCGAAGCGATCCAAGTGCCAGTAGACCGTCACATAGCCGTTGTCGTGCTGAATCCACACGCCGTTGCCTCGGTGCGTACTGGCGAAGGCCACACCATCGGCAGCCGCCAAGATGAACGTGCCGATCGGCTTATCGGGGAAGTAATAATCGTGGCCGTCGTGGCCGTCGTACTGCACACCGCCCTGGCCGAGATAGTTCACCATATAGCCGTTGTCGGCTTTGCCAGTATCGACGGTGGGGTACATATGGTCGAAGTAGGCCAGATGCGTCACGCGGGTACCTGCGTGCCAGGGACGCCGCAAAAAGCCGTTGTGCGCGGTGCCCTGCGGGGCTGGCGCGGCCTCGGGGATCACATTATTGAAGTAATCGGCGAAGGCCTGCCCGAACTTTGTCACCACGGCGTGCCATTCGGCGGCGGTGCGACCGTTCGCCAGGAAGCGCTGCACGCTGATGCCCTCTGGCGCTTGTGCCAGCGTGAGCGTCAGGGAGAGACCATCGGAGAAGTGCACGACAGGAGGGTTGGTGTATGGCCCCAGACCCGCCCGTAGCTCGCGGGTGGCCCAATCGATCTGTTCGGCGAAGCCCAGTGGGCCGTGTGCGCCGAACGGCTGTTGAAGCGCCTGGAAGGAGGGCATGGGGTCGCTGAGCAACTGGTTGGTCGCTTCGAGCAGCGCAAGCAAGATGCGGGGACTCAGGCCATAATATGAAGTTGCACCGCTGATAATTTCAGCGGCGCTGAGTTCACCTTCGCGGTAATCCTTCAGCATGCCCGGTTGCGCGTCCAGCCATCCCTGAAGATCAACCTCAACTGGTAATGGCGGCGCTGCATGCGTCACCTGAACGGAGGGCAGAATTGAGAGTAGTACTGCAACGATCAGCGTAAAACGGAAAGGCCAACGTGCCACAAAATGCTCCTGCGGTGACAAACTCCAGGCAGTTTTCGCTGTTCAATGTAGCATGGAGCGGCGGATGCGTCAATAGTTTCTGTTGACATAAACGGTACGTTTTGATGCCAGTCTGTTCATTTCCATGAAGATGTGGCGCTGTAGCATTCTAGTGATACCAAGCTTAGTTAGGTCGTGGCGATACCTCCTCACCTTGAGCATGCTGCTTTCAAGCCCTTTGCTGCATAGACATAGTTCTGCCTATTCATGCAACTCATCTGTGTCTTCTGTGGATGATGTGTTTCGGTTTTGACACAGTTCTAAGTAGCTAAAAAAGCTGGTTGACGCTCTCCGAGCGCTCTGCTATGATGCCTACATTTAATCATTATTCTTCCCAAGTTGTGAATTAGAGAGGGCCACACCTGGCTCGCGAAGGTGCGCTATGTCAGATCTTCCCACCGTTGGTTATGCCGGACTCGGCTTGATGGGCAAGCCGATGGCCCTTAATCTCATTGCTGCTGGATACCCAGTAGTGGTGTATAACCGCAGCCCTGGCCCCGTGGCGGAACTTGTCGAGGCGGGAGCGCAGGCTGCCGCATCGCCTGCCGAACTTGCCGAACAGGCGAGCATCATCTTCACCTGCCTGGCCAATACTGCGGTTGTGCAATCGATTGTTGCTGGCCCCGAGGGTCTGCTCTCGACGGCGCGCCCTGGCACGCTGATCATCGATATGAGCACTATCTCGCCGATGGTGGCGCGGGAGATCGCCGAGCAGGCGCAGCGCAAGGGCGTGGATTTCCTCGATGCGCCAGTGTCGGGCGGCGAGGTCGGCGCGCGCGATGCCACCTTGTCGATCATGGTCGGCGGTCGGGCGGAGGCGCTTGAGCGCGCGAGGCCACTGCTGAATGTGTTGGGCAAGCGCGTGGTGCACGTTGGCGATGCGGGCGCGGGTCAGATCGCCAAGGCGTGTAATCAGATCATCGTGGGTGTGACGATCGAGGCGGTGAGCGAGGCGTTGGTGCTGGCGACGAAGGCTGGCGTTGACCCGGCGCGGGTGCGCGAGGCGTTGCTGGGTGGGTTCGCCCAGAGCCGCGTGTTGGAACTGCACGGCCAGCGTATGCTCGACCGCAATTTCGAGCCGGGTGGCAAATCGCGCCACCAGTACAAGGATCTGCAGATCATCCTTGATACGGGGCGGGCCTACGATGCGCCGCTGCCCGTGACGAGCCTGGTACAGCAGTTCTACGGCGCACTGCTCGCGAGTGGCCAAGGCGATCTCGATCACTCCGCCCTGTACCTGCTGATCGAATCAATGGCTGGTCTTGACCCAGCGGTGTGACCCGTTCGCGATCGAGGAAGGACGCCCTGCTGTCATTCGTGGCAGCGGGGCGTTGTGTTATACCAATTAGGTTGTATGTTCGTTAAGATTTGGTAGATAATTCTTTTCCTTCAAACTACCCGCATCCTTTTTCTCTCTTTTTCTGTTTATATCATATATCTTCCTTGATCATTTTTAAGAATCGTCTAAAAAGAAAGTTGATGTGCGCGTATGTGGACGGGTGGTTGTGATATTGTAAACATAACAAGACGTTTGTGTACTGTTGAGTGGGCGGTGCTGTAGGTTATGCAGGATGAGGGACGTTATGACCTTGCCAGAGAACTTAACTTCAGAGCGTAATGAGGTACAGCAGGCTTTTTTTCTTTTAATAAGCTCTGCACCGCAAACTGTTACCTACAATCAGATCGAGGATGCATTACAGTCGGTCGGTCTTGATCCGTTTACAGAGAGCGAAGCCTATGATCGCTTGATCTCCATGTTGGAGGAGCAAGAGATTTTAGTTGTTGATACGCTTGCAGATGATGCTGAATGGGTCGGTGTTGAAGAGCAAGCTCTCGATGATGCCGATGAAGTGCTTGGTAAGCTAAAGCAAATTCGCTCGAATATTGACGAGTTTTGCCATACTCTTCTTTCGGCACGTGAGGAACGACGCCTCCTTGAAATTGTTTTGGATTCTCGTCGTGCTCAAAACGAACTGAATAATTCGGATGTAAATGAAATTGGTAATAAGGAGCGGTTGGCGCTTCAAAAACGTATCTTTGCTGGTGAGGAGGCGATTGAACTGTTGGTGCGACACAACTTGCGTTTGGTGGCAAAGATTGCGTTGCGTTATTGTTCGTGGCTTTCTCATCTTCACTTCGAAGATCTTTTGCAGGAAGGGCGCATCGGTTTAATGAAGGCGATAGAGCGCTACAACCTCAGCTTGAACTTACGACTTTCAACCTACGCAACCTGGTGGATACGCCAAGCCATTACTCGGGCAATCGCCGACCAAGATCGTACAATCCGCTTACCTGTGCATATGGTTGAGACAGTGCGTCGTATTCATACCACACAACAACGTTTGAGTATTCAATTGGGGCGCGAGCCAACCCATGCCGAATTGGCCGCAGCACTTCATATGCCAGAGGAACGGCTATTGGCCATTCTTAGACGTAGCCAATCGCTTATTTCACTTGAATTACAGGTGGGTGAGGATAAAAGTACTTTAGGTGAGTTGCTGCCGGATCGTTTCTCGCCTTCGCCGTTAGATGTGTTGGTTGAACAAGATCTGCGAGTTGTATTAACCGATATTCTTACTGATCTTACCGACCGTGAGCGCAATGTGCTTGAGATGCGTTTTGGGTTGAAAGGCTTTGAACGTCATACGCTGGAGGAGATCGGCAAGCAGTTTGGCCTCACTCGTGAGCGTATTCGCCAGATCGAGGTGAAGGCGCTTCGCAAACTTGCTGGCATGAAACGGGTTCGCTCATTGAAAGCTGATTGGGGTATAAGGAGTGGCGTATGAGCATTCATTTAGTACGTTGTCGAACGCATAATCGTGGGGAGCGGCGACGACCGTTTCAGGTTTTTCAGATCCAACTCGACTCTGAAGGAAAGCGCGTGCGCCGCAATTTGAGCGAGGCCGATGGTGAAATTATACGCGGCCCTTGGGTGGTTACTGCGCGACCGTTCGCACCTGGTTTGTACTGTATGCACTGTGTGAACGAGGGTAACCGCACGCCTTTGCCGATCGATGAATTGGATATGCAAGAAGCAGGCTTAACCGATCCTCCATTAGTTTTTATCGATCCACAGGCATTTAACGGTGGTAGGTTGGTTGAATCATTACGAGAGAAATTTGGCGAACGTATTCATTATGTGCAGGAATTGCCTGAGCGTGATGCGCTTTATGCGGATGCATCCGTAGTAGATCGGCTACATCCAGGCTTGCGGCGTGCTTTGCGTGAGCGCATCTTGCCACAGGGCAATTTGTACGCTTTTCAGGCCAAAGCTTTGCAAGCAGCTCTGGATGGTCATGATACGATTGTGACTACGCCAACCGCCAGTGGTAAATCGCTTACGTATACCTTGCCCATTATTGATACACTGCTGCGTGATCCTCGTGCAACGGCCTTGTATTTATCGCCGCTTGTTGCGCTTACTGAGGATCAACTCGAGTCGTTGACACGGCTTGATTCTCAAAATATCGATTGGGTACGGCGTGGCGAGCGCTTTTCGATTCATCGCTTTTGTCGCACGCTCGATACAGGGAGTGGTACATTGACGGTTGCTCGCTACGATGGCTCCGTGCCTGAGGGTGATCGACAGGACATTCGTCAACAGCAGCCGCAGTATATTTTGACGACGCCAGATATGTTGCACGCCGCTATTTTGTCGGGCGCGTTCAATCAATGGCAGTGGCACTATCTCTTCTCAGGGCTACGCTATGTCGTAATCGATGAATTGCATAGCTACCGGGGAGTCGTAGGAGCATCGTTTGCAAATTTGATACGGCGGTTGCGGCGCATTTGTCGTATGCTTGGCGCAAATCCACAGTTTTTGTGTGCTTCTGCGACGCTGGTCGAGCCCGAGGCTACTGTCGAGCAGTTAATCGGTCGTCGTCCGGTGCTGATCGATGCTACTGATGCAGGCGCACCGCAGCGCAAACGCCATTTTGTATTATGGAACGAAGGTGTTGGAACTCCTTCGAGCAGTGCGCTTTCGACGCAAGCCAAGAATGTGTTATTGCATCTCATTGAACAGCGGACACGCTCAATCGCATTTGGGCGTTCGATCAGCGAGATCAATGATATTTACCGCTTTACGACTGCCGAACTGCGTGATGAAGGTATGCGGCAGACCGTGGTGCAGCCATTTATGCGTGAATTATTGCCCGAGGATAAACGCCGTATCATTGCTGATCTCAAGCAAAAGCGCCTGCACTGTGTCATCGCGACAAGTGCGCTTTCGATGGGTATTGATATCGGGAGTTTATCGGCGGCTGTGATGATCGGTTTCCCTGGCTCGATTGCGCAGTTGTGGCAGCAGGCGGGACGCGCTGGTCGCAGCGGCGAAGGTGTTGTGATACTGATCGCTGATAATAATCCACTCGATCAGTTTTTTGTCGTACATCCCGATGTACTGTTCAATTTGCGTGCCGAACCAGTCTATTGCAACCCCAATAATCCATATATTGTGCGCAACCATATGCTGCGGGCTGCTCAGGAAGCCCCTTTGACGCAGGATGATATTGCATTGTTTGGAGATGTTGCCACTGAACAGATCACGATACTGAGCAAGGCTGGTTTATTGACCTCCAATGAACAAGGCGAATGGATTCTGACCCCTGCTGGGCTGCAAAAGAGTAATGTGGGTTTTCGCAATATGGCGTTTTCTGTACCAGTACGTACGAGCGATCAGAAGTTGGTGGTCGAAGTCGATGCGGTTCGTGCTCAACGAGCGTTGCATCGTCACGCTCATTATCAGCATATCGACAATTATTATCGGGTTGTGCGCTGCGATCTGGATTGGGAGCATCAGCGCGGCGAAATAATTGTACAACCATTGGAGCATCCAGAGTTTACAACTACTGCAAAAGTCGAGAGTCGCATAACAATTGTACAGCGTCATCTTCAGCAGTCGCATATTGGCTTTAAGGCTGAATATGGTTTGGTGAATTGCCATAGCCAAGTGAGTGGATACTACAAAGTGCCGCTGTTTGTTCGTGGTGGGCCGTTTACCTTTCAGCCGCTTGGGCGTGCTGCACCGCCGCCGCTTGCATTTCAGACACAAGCATTCTGGTTAACGTTACCATCAGAGGTGTTAGCGGATCAGCCATCTGTCGAGCAGGAGGCCGCGCTTTATTCATTGGCTGGTGCGGTGCGTCTGGCGACTGCGATCGAGGCGCTGTGCGATCCTTCTGATATCCAGGCTCTCGGTTTTTCCGAGCATCCTGATACGGGCTTGCCAACACTGATGCTGTACGATGCTGTTCCTGGTGGTATAGGTATCGCAGAAACGGCTTTCACCAAGATCGAACAGGTATTGCTGCGTGCTGAGCAGATTCTGGCGGATTGTCCTCACTGTTCTCAGCACCCGACTAGTCGGGGATGCCCATACTGTGTCACTGCACAGTATGGCGATGAGACAACAATCAATCGTTTATTGGCGCTAGCGTTGCTGAACGCATTGCGAAAGGACGTTGAGGTTTAGGAAGTTATTCGCTCTGTAGTTATGTGCGGTTGTTGCCCTGCCTATGCGGGTCAATGACCGCATTGTATTGTGCTGGGAATGAAGCCCTGGGTGTTGTGTCTCTACTCAGGCATGCACCAGAGCGACACAGCTTCCTGATGCGTTGCCATAAGCATTTTGTGATCGGCGGTAATGTCCACACCTTGGATCTGGCCGTAATAGATCGGTATGATGCCCAACAGTTCGCCGTTTGTTTTATGCCACACGTACACAACCTCACGCTGAGAAGGGATGCCGAGGATCAGGCTGCCGTCCTGGCTGATATCAAGGGTTTCACCAAATTTGAAGCTATGGATGTTTCCTTTCTAAAATTGTAGGTGGGTGTACTTCCCGATTTCCTATGAGGCGTACGAATCGCTCGGCTTCCTTCCTCTGAGGGGTTGACGTTCGCCGATATTCGTCCGATGATATGTGGAACTGATTACTACGTGGTAACGTCATCATTTCTAACGAATGATTGGCTCGTTTGAGTAGGAGTTCCACATGGATCGTCGCATCCCGCGCATCGCAGCCGTGCTTGTCTTGATCGCGATCATTGCTGGAATCGCGTTTATGCTACGTGGTCGTTCACAAGAGGTGGTCGAAATGCCTCCGCCAACTGCTGGCCCTACCATGCCACCGCTCCCACAACTCGGTTACACCCCCGTGCCGGATGATACCGTTTCGCCGATTGTAGTGAGCCGCAGCCCTGCCCGTGGCGCAGAACTCCCGCCCGATGGTGCGATCGAACTGGTCTTTGATCGGCCAATGGATCGCGCGGCGGTGGAGGCGTCGTTTCGGCTCTCCCCCGCGATCGACGGTACGATCCAGTGGAGCAACGCGCAAACGCTGCGCTTCTTGCCTGCTCAGCCGCTGCCCCGCGCTGCGGTGTACGATGTGGTGCTTGATCAAGGGGCGCGTGCCGAGGATGGCGCGCAACTCAACAGCGCCTATCACTTTCGCTTCGCCACGACTGGTTATCTCGAAGTCGGCCAGGTGATCCCCGCCGATGGTGCGCAAGATGTCGAGGCCGATTCGACCATCACGGTGATCTTCAACCGCCCGGTGATCGCGCTGACGACGGTGGAGCAGATGGCCAACGCGCCGCATCCACTCACGTTCGATCCGCCGATCGCTGGCCGTGGCGAGTGGCTGAGCACTGCTGTCTACCAGTTCTTCCCCGAGCAGCCGTTGGCGGGTGGTTCCCGCTACACGGGCATTATTTCAGCGGATCTACGCGATCTCGATGGCAACCCGCTTTCGGGCGAGTACCGCTGGAGTTTCAGCGTGGCGCGCCCCGAGGTGACGTTTGTCTCGCCGAACGATGATGCGACGCTCGTCTCGGTGGAGCCTGTCATCCGTGTGAACTTCAACCAGGCCATCGATCCTGCCAGCGCTGAGAGCGCCTTCCACTTGCGAGTGCGGGGCGGCAGCGATGTGCCGGGCGCGCTCGATGTGCAGGGCGCGACGCTCACCTTCACGCCGACGCAGCGCTTGGCCTTCGACACGCAATACCTGATCGAGCTTGATGCTGGGTTGGGTGGTCAAGGTGGTGGCGCTGGTCTGCGCTCCAGCTTCACCAGCAGTTTTCGCACGGTGCCACTGCCGCGCATCCTTGAGACGATCCCCGCCAACAACGAGCGCAAGGCGTACCCCTACACAGACTTCGCTATCCGTTTCAACGCGCCGATCGATGCCGATACGGTGATGGCGAACCTGACCATGACGCCGCCCATCTCGGCGACGCAGGTCTACACCTACTTCGATAGCTACAATCAGAGTTTTCACCTGATCTTCGGCGCGCAACCCTCCACCGACTATCAGGTTGAGATCGGGCCGAATATCGCCGATCCCTACGGCAACACCACCGGCCAAGCGATGACGGTCTCCTTCACAACCGATGCGCTGCCGCCGAGCGTGAATCTCGTCACCAACGGCATGGTCTCGACCTACGACGCCGCAAGGCCGACGCGCTTGGGCCTGAACTCGGTGAACCAGTCGAGTGCGTCGCTGCAACTCTATCGCCTCAAGTTCGAGGATATTCATCAGCCCTATCAGAACTGGGATTCGCGGCTCGCCGGAGAGGCGCCGCTGCGCGATTGGCAGGTACAACTGAGCGCGCCGCTGAACGAATCGACTTTGACGTTGGTTGATTTGGTGGAGGGCGGCGGCTCGCTGGAGCCAGGCGTCTATGCGGTGCGCTTGCAGCAAGAGGCAGGCTATAACGACACGCATATCCTCGTTGTCTCATCGGTCAATCTGACGCTGAAATCCAGCGAGCGCGATGTGTTAGTGTGGGCCAACGATCTCCAGAGTGGTGAGCCGATCGCGAACCTGACGCTGCGGGTGCTCGACGAGACGGGCGCGCAGTTGGGCACCATTACCACCGATTCCTCCGGCGTGGCGCAGATGCGCTTGGAGGGCAGCACCAATAGCTACAACATTGTGGTGGTTGGCGAGCAGCCGTTCGTGGCTGGCTCTACGAACTGGAACAACGGCATTAGTCCGTGGGAATTTGGCGTTGATGTAGCGTGGGATCTGCCTGAGTTCACCACGCATCTCTACACCGACCGCCCGATCTACCGACCCGGCCAGACGGTCTCGTTTAAGGGCGTGGTGCGCGCCGAGGACGATGTGCGCTTCGATCTGCCCGCGCAGTTCCGCTCGGTCGATGTGTATGTGCGCAGCGTGACGGGCGAGCAACTGTTCCAGCAGACCATTCAACTCAGCCAGTACGGCACGTTTGCAGGCGAGGTGAAGTTGCCTGAAGGCGCGGCGCTCGGCCCTTATTCGATCGAGGTGGCGGCGAGTGGCTATTCGTCGGCGATCCAGTTCCAGGTGGCCGCCTACCGTCCTCCCGAGTTCCAGGTGACGGTGACGCCCAGCGCCGATGAGATCGTGCGGGGCAACGCTACGACCGCCACCGCCGAGGTGTCGTACTTCTTCGGTGGGCCAGTGGCGAATGCGCCTGTGCAGTGGAATGTGATGGTGGAGCCCTACAACTTCTCGCCGCCGTGGGCCGCCAACTACCAGTTCCGCGATACAAACGACCCGTGGAGCTGCCGCTACTGTTGGTGGATGCCCGCTCCACTGCCCGAGCCGATCCTGAGCGGCAGCGGCATCACCGATGCGCAGGGCCGCCTGATCATCAATATTCCGGCGGCGCTGACCAACAGCCAGGGCCAGCCGATCTCCGACAGTGTGCGCCTGATCGTCGAGGCGACCGCCACGGGCCGCGATCAGCAGGTGATCAGCGGGCGCGGCAACGTGATCGTGCATAGCGGCCAGTTGTATGTGGGTGTCTCGGCGCGACAGACCGTGGGCCGCGCTGGCCAGCCGCAACCGATCAGCTTGGTGAGCGCGACCACATCGGGCGAGCGCTTGCCGAACCAGGCCATCGATGTCGAGATCTACCGCTACACCTGGGAGAACACCTTCGTCGCCAATGATCGTGGTGGCGGGAGTTGGGAATGGACCGAGCAGCGCACGCTGGTCGAGCGTCAGCGCGTCACCACCGATGGGCAGGCACAGGCCACGCTGACCTTCACGCCCGCCGAGGGTGGTTCGTACCGCGTGGTCGCCAGCGCTCGCGATGCGGCTGGCAACACCGTGCGGGCCGCGCAGTTCGTGTGGATCGCAGGTGAGGGCGCGATGACGTGGCGGCGCGACAATAACGATCGCATCACGCTGATCGCCGATAAGAATGAGTACCGCCCTGGCGAAACCGCCACCGTCCTGATCCCTTCGCCGTTCGATCAGCCGCATTGGGCGCTGATCACGGTCGAGCGGGGCGGCGTGTTGAGCCATGAGGTGCGCCGCGTTACTTCGAGCAGCATTGTGTACGAGTTGCCGATCACGGCGCAGCATGCCCCGAATATTTTCGTTTCGGCGGTGCTGTTCAACCCGCCGCAGGGCAATAGCCAACTGGCCGATTTCAAGATGGGTATGGTGCCGTTGGCCATCTCGGCGGAGCAGCAGTCGTTGCAGATCAGCCTGAGCGCTGAGCCTGCCCAGGCCGAGCCGGGCGAGACGGTGCGCTACGAGGTGCAGGTGACGAACAGCGCTGGGCAGCCGGTTGCAGCGGAGTTGTCGCTGGACTTGGTGGATAAAGCGGTACTGAGTTTGATGCCCCGCACGCCCAACGCGATCGGCGAGGCGTTCTACGGGCGGCGCGCGTTGGCGGTGCGGACCAGCAGCGGCCTGAGCGTCTCCGGCGATCGCTTGTTGGAGCGCTTCAATGAGGAACTTAAGCAGCAACAGCAGGATCGGGCGGCGCGTGGTGGCGGTGGTGCCGACGACTTGCAAGGTCAACCGCCGGCAATGCCTGCCGCTCCTGCTCCGGCTGCCCTCGAAGAAGCGGCTCCCGCGATGGAGGATGCGGGGTCGTATGCGCAGCCCGGCCAGGCTCCCGCTGTGCGCCAAGAGTTCGCCGATACCGCTTACTGGAACGCCAGCGTCACAACCGATGCGAGCGGGCGCACCAGTGTGGAGGTGAAACTGCCCGACAACCTCACGACCTGGGTGATGCGTGGCGTCGGGTTGACCTCCGACACGCGCGTGGGTGAGGGCACCGCTGAGTTGGTGGCGACCAAGCCCGTGCTGATCCGCCCGGTGACGCCGCGCTTCTTGGTGGTGGGCGACCGCGCCGAGTTCAGCGCGAACATCAGCAACAACACCGACGCGCCGTTGAGCGCGCAGGTGGCGTTGGCGACCACTGGCCTGTCGGTCACGAGTCCGTTGACGCAGAGCATTCAGATCGCGGCCCGCAGCGAAGCGAGCGTGCAGTGGCAGGTCGAGGCGCAGGATGTGGAGAGCGTTGATGCGGTGTTCAGCGTACAGGCCGGGCAGTACAGCGACGCGAGCCGCCCGCGCTTAGCGACTGGCCCGAACGGCACTCTGCGGGTGTTCCGCTACAGCGCGCCGGAGGTGGTCGGCACTGGCGGTCAACTCGTGGCGGGAGGCTCGCGCACCGAGGTGGTCGCGCTGCCGCCCAATATCGATACCAGCAGTGGCGAGTTGACGGTGCGGCTCGATCCTTCGCTGGCGGCGGGCATGCGCGACGGCTTGAGCTACCTGGAGCATTACATCTACGAGTGCACCGAGCAGACGGTATCGCGCTTCCTGCCGAATATCCTTACCTATCAGGCGATGCAGCGCCTCGGCCTGCGGAACGCCGAGCTTGAGGCGAAGTTGCCGAACTTGGTGCGTGAGGGTGTGCAACGGCTCGCCAACCAGCAGCACAGCGATGGCGGTTGGGGTTGGTGGCCCGATAATCAGAGCAACCCGCATGTCAGCGCCTATGTGGTGTTTGGTTTACATAAAGCAAAAGAAGCGGGCTACGATATCGATGGTGATGTGCTCAATATGGGCCTCGCCTACCTGGCTGGTCTGATCAAACCCGCCGACGAATTGACCAGCACCGCACTGGCCAATCAGCAGGCCTGGCTGCTGTACGTGCTGACGGAGGCGGGGCGCAGCCAGAGCACGCAGTTGAACGAACTGTTCGAGGCGCGTGACAAGCTTTCGAGCTATGCGCGCGCCTACCTGGCGATGGCCTTGCACACCAGCGATGCTAACGGCAACGACGAGCGCATCAAGACGCTGCTTTCGGACCTGAACAACGCCGCGATTCTGAGCGCGACCGGGGCGCATTGGGAGGAGGAGCAGTTCGATCCGTGGGGTATGAACACCGATACGCGCTCGACGGCGATCATCTTGGCGGCGTTCACGCAGATCGACCCCGAGAATCAGTTGAACCCGAACATTGTGCGCTGGCTGATGGTGGCGCGCACCGACGGTATCTGGCAGACGACCCAGGAGACAGCGTGGTCGCTGATCGCGCTGACCGACTGGATGGAGCACACCAAGGAGCTCGACGCCGATTACGATTACGCGATTTGGCTGAACGAGCAGGAGCGCAGTGGTGGGCATATCGGCAAGGACGATGTGGGCACGCCGATTGTGTTGAAGGTCGCTGTGGCCGATCTGCTGCAAGAGGCGGGCAACCGTTTGACGGTCGGGCGCGGCGAGGGTACGGGACGGCTGTACTACACGGCGCATCTGCGGGCGTATTTGCCCGCTGCCGAGCTAGATGCGCTGGATCGCGGACTGATCGTGCAGCGGCGCTATACGCTGGCGAGTTGCACCGATGGCGCCGAGTGCCCCGAGGTGACCGAGGCGAAGGTCGGTGATGTGCTGCGGGTGGAGTTGACCATCATCGCGCCGCACGACCGCTACTACGTGGCGCTGGAGGACCCGCTGCCCGCCGGGGCCGAGGCGATCGATACGAATCTGGCGACGACCAGCATGCTGGACGCCAACCCCGAGTTGACGCGCGTGCCGTCGGGGCCAGTGTTCGCCGAGGGTGGTCCGATCCATCCGTTCTGGCGCTGGTGGAATTGGTACAGCCGCAGCGAGTTGCGCGATGAGAAGGTGGCGCTGTTCGCCGATTATCTGCCGAAGGGCTCGTACGTCTATGCGTACACGATGCGTTTGACGACGCCGGGTGAGTTCCAGGTGATCCCGACGACGGCGAGCGAGATGTACTTCCCCGAGGTGTATGGTCGCAGCGAGGGGCGCTTGTTGCGGGTGACGAAGTAGCGTTTGGGTTTGGTGGCGCGCCGCAGGGGCTTGGGCTTCTGCGGCGCGTTGCGTTTTGTGTGTGATGCGGTTATCGTGGATGTTCGCGCTCAGTTGCTTAAGTTCACCAAGTCACCAAGTCACTTTTCTTCTCCCAAACACTCTATGCTATCATAGGGCGATTCCCGCGATACGATGGCTCTGCAGTGAAAAGGAAAGGGCTATGTACACGCTTCGCAACGAGCAACTCACAGTTGAGGTGCTGGACCCGGTGGCCGATCAGGCACGGTTTGGGGTGCGGTATTGTACGGGTGGCTACATTTTCCAGGTGCACGACGCTCGGCACGGCCCGCTGCTGACTGGTCCCACGTACCCGGAGTCGTTCAATTGGTTCGATGGGCAGGGTATCCCTGATGCCTTTAACCTGATGCCGCTGCGCGACCCGACGAGCAAGTTGTCGCTGATCCTGGGTATTGGTTTGTGCGATCTCGCCGAGCAGCAGGTGATGGAGTTTTGTTCGTGGGATGTGGAGGTTGCGCCAACCTCGATTCGGATGCGCACGCAACACGCCTTCGAGGGGTTCGGGGTGGAGTTAGAGCGCACGGTGACGTTGCTTGGGCGCACGCTGCGTTCGGCGACGCGCTTGCGCAATGTAGGCCAGCGCACGGTGCCGATCTGCTGGTTCCCGCACCCGTTCTACCCACAGCCGGAGGGTGATGAACTGTTCCGCCTGAATATCCTCGTGCAGATGCCTGAGAACGAGGGCTACGCGCTGGCGGAGAATGGCTTTGTGGTGCGGCGCGCGCTGGCCGAGGGGTATCAGGGCTATTATCAGGCGTTAGATCATCAGGCGCAGCAACCTCTGGTGGTGTTGCAGCGTCACCCGGCGCTTGGCTTGGTGGCCGCGACGTGCAGTTATGTGCCCAATTTCTTCCCGATTTGGGGCAATCATTTCACGTTTTCGTGGGAGCCGTTCTTCGAGCGCACGACTGCGCCCGGCCAAACGCTGGAGTGGTGGATCGATTACGATTGGTAGGCGCTCGCCGCACAAATTCGGTACAATACTCCACAACTGCTTTTCGTGGTAAAGAAGGTGTTTGTTATGGCGACACAACCCGCTGGTGATAATAGCGCCCGAGCTAAAGCGTTCGAGATTGGCGTGTATTCGTTCGTCGAGAATCCGCTTGAGCCGATAGAGGGCGAGCGGATCAGCCCGACAGTGCGGATGCAGCAGTTGTTGGAGACGATGGAACTCGCCGATCAGGTGGGCTTGGATGTGTTTGCGATCGGTGAACACCATCGCATCGATTATCTGGCCTCGGCTCCGGCGGTGATTTTGGCGGCGGCAGCGTCGCGCACCCGCTCGATTCGCTTGAGCAGTGCGGTGACGGTGCTGAGTTCGGATGATCCGGTGCGGGTGTTCCAGAGCTTTGCGACGCTCGATCTGATCTCGGCTGGGCGGGCTGAGATTATGGCCGGACGCGGTTCGTTTATCGAGTCGTTCCCGCTGTTCGGCTACAGCCTGAACGATTATGATGCGTTGTTCAGCGAGAAACTCGATCTGCTGCTGAAGTTGCGCGATTCGGAGCGAGTCTCGTGGGCGGGGCGTTTCCGCCCGTCGCTGCTGAATCTGCCGGTGTATCCGCGTCCCCATCAGCAGCAGTTGCCGGTGTGGATCGCGGTGGGTGGCACGCCGGAGTCGGTGGTGCGCGCTGCGACGCTCGGCCTACCGATGGCGTTGGCGATCATCGGTGGCTTGCCGGAGCGATTCGTGCCGCTGGTCGATCTGTACCGCCAGGCGTGGCAGCACGCTGGTCACGATCCGTCGCAGGCGTGTCTGAGCATCAATTCGCACGGTTTTATCGCCGATACGGCTCGCGAGGCGGCGGATACGTACTTCCCCTCGTATGCGGCGGCGATGGGCAAGATCGGGCGGGAGCGCGGTTGGCCCCCGGTAACGCGCCAGCAGTTCGATGCGGCGGCGACGCTGCGCGGCTCGGATTACGTGGGTGGCCCAGACGAGATCATCGAGAAGATGCTGTTCCAGTACGAGTTGTTCGGGCATCAGCGGGTGATGTTGCAGCTTGGTTTGGGCGGCATCAGCCACGCGAAGATGATGCGGGCGATCGAGTTGCTGGGCACGAAGATCGCGCCTGTGGTGCGCGCCGAGATCAGTCGCCGACAGTCGTCTTCGTCGTAGCAGTTGTGTGGGAATCGAAAGGCGGCGTGGTGTTCGATGCCACGCCGCCTTGTGTTATGCGCTTAACTCCAACTGTTGATGCGAGCCAGCCAGATGCGCCCGGCGCGAGCCAATTGCTCCTGGCGGCGTTCGAGGAGCACGTACACGCCAACCAGCAACAGCCCCAGCAGACCCATCAGCAGCCATTTGTTCATCGCCATCAGCGGGTTGACGCTGAGCCACAGCACGCCGAGCACGAAGAACGCGCCGCCGCCGAGGAAGGGCATGCGCAGTTGGCGCACGATGCCGTAACCCAGGAACACCAGCGCCTCAAGGCAGAGCGCAAGCGCGTACATCTGCGATTCCAGCCCGTCGCGCGTGAGCGATTGCCCCAGGGTGGTGCCCAGCGCAAGCAGCACCGCGCCGACTTCGAGCAGTTGCGCCAGGCCACGTTGGCCGTGGAGGCGCCGCAGACACTCGGCCATGCCCAGTAGGTAGATCGCCGAGGGGATCACGAACCACTGCATGTCGCGGAAGCCCAAGTCGGCCAGTTGCAGCAGCAGCGCGAGCATCAGCGCCAGGCTGGCGCCGTAGGCGTAGATCGGCTGGCGGTATTGCACGGCCAGCGTGGTGAGGTGCAGGGCGAACAGCACGCAACTCACGATCAGTGGCAGCAGGCTGAGGAAGCCGCCAAGCATCCCTTGTTGCAGTAGTGCCAGGAAGCTAATAACCAACGGGCCGATCCAGAGCGGCTTGAGCCAAACCTGCGCAAGGCTTGCGCTCGCCGATGTGTTGGTGGCGTTCGCTTGCTGCACGTAGATCGAGAGCGCCCAGCCGAGCGCGCAGAGCAGTAGCATCTCGGCGTTGAGCGCGGTATTGCTCCACATCCGCGAGAGGTCCTGCCAATCGTGGAGGCCCAGCAACCCGATCACCAGGAAGAGTAGCGAGGACCAGGCGATCATCTGGACGCGCTCGACGGTGGCGATGGCCGCCAGCAGGGCTGCCAAACCGATGCCTACGAATGCCACCGTGTAGGATTGATCGAGAGCAGCCAGCAGGCCTGTTGCACCGCTGAGGAGCGCGACGCCGTAGGCGGGGAACGAGTAGCGCTGCTCCCACCGTAGTGGGGTGGTCTCTTGGCGCTCGCGTAGGCGCGCCGCCATGCCGATCGTGGCGTGGAGCCAGGTCGCCGCCAGCAGCAGGATGCTTTCGTGAAAGACGTTGGGGTAGAGCCAATCGGCGCCACGCAGCAGCGCCATGGTGAAGCCCGCCAACACAATGCCCAAGAGCCACGGCAGGCGGTACAGCACGATCGCCAGGCCGAAGAGCGCACCGACGGCGAGCCAGGTCAGCGTGGCGTCCTGGTCGCTGCGATCCGCCGTGAGCGGCGCGAGCAGGCTGAGGACTAGGCCCAGCAGTTCATAGGGATAGGCGTAGGCTTTGGCGGTCACGCGCCGTAGCACTTGCCCAACCAGCATCCAGAGCAGGGCGAGTGCGCAGAACACGTAGCCGATCTGCGTCGGGCTGAGTTCGATCAGGCCGAAGAAATCGCGGTCGGCGGCTAGCAACGCCGCCAGGCTGGCGATCAATACAGTGGGATAGCCGATCCAGGGTTGTCGCCACATCGCGCTCAGCAGCGCTTGAGTTGCGGCAAGGCCAAGCAGGATCAGCACATGATGCGCTTGAATGCTATTAACTAATCCATCGATCAGGACGCCACTGATCAGGAAGAGGCCAACGATGATGCTCCAGAGGATCATTGGGGTTATGGCGAAGCGCCAGGGTGTGCGCCGCAGCAGCGTGCCGCCGATCGATAGGAGCGCGCAGACCGCCAAGAAGTACAGTTGCATACCCATTTTATCGACGTCGAGCGATTGCAGCGTGAAGTGCCCGGTCAGCACCGCCATTGGCGTCGCTAACACCACCCAGAACCAGTGTCGCCGTAGGAACACCTGCAGCAGCCACACGCTGGTGAGTGCGAGCGATATCAGGATCGTCGTCTCTTTGCTGAATGCCAAATAATCGGCGAAAGACAGTACCAAACTGAACGCTGGTAGCTTGCCGAAGAACAGAATGGTTGCAATAACTGTTGTCGCTGTGCCCAAGCCCTGCAGCACAATATCGTAGATGGTGTGGAAGGGCTTCAGCACGAAGTACGCGACCAGGAACAGCACCGCCGCCGCGCCAATCAGCGCCCAATGCTGATACTGCTGTGAGTTCGCGAGCCATTCAACGGTTTTGACAGCCCACACAGGGAACAGCGCGCCAGCGAAGCCAAGGCCGAACACACCAGCGAGCAGTTGTCCTTGCGGCGATAAGAACGCGAAGTGCTTGAGCACGGCCCACGCCAATAGCGCGCCCCACGCCACCTGCAACAAGAACACGATCGCGGCGAAATTGGGCGTCAGATTGAGGTGAACGCTAAACAGTGTGAATAGTATCGTGGCTCCCAGCACGGGTATCGACAGTCGGCGCAGGCGCTGATCGAACAGCGTGGCCCCAGCCAGCAGGACGAGCGCCGTGCCGATGTAGAGCAGGCTCCGCTCGCCAGACTCCAACTCGTACGTTATCGCCACCGCGACCTGTGCGAAGATCAGGAACGCGACGGTCAGGCTCATCCAGATGTTCGTTCGTTTGAAGTACGTGCCCAGCCCGTAGAACACGACCATCGCCCACAGCACCAGCGTAAACATCTGTGTGCTGATCAGATCGAGGTTGCGCCAGAAGAAGGCGAGCAGGAAGATCAACGGCACACCGATCACAGCGACCCAGCGCGGGGCAGCGCCGAACGAGGCGGCACGAGGCGTAATCCACTGTTCGGCCAACAGCATGCCACAGCAGGTCAGCACCAGTGCAAACGGCATCCACTCCGGCGCAATGCTGTACACCGCCGCGCCCACACTACTCACCACCGCCGCACAACTTGTGAACAGATAGGCGATGTGGCGCAGCTTCCAGAACGCGAACAGGTACACAGCCAAGCTGATCAGCGAGGACAGGAGCCAACCTTGGGCGAATGGCAGATCGAGCAGGCCAGGGCGCGAGAGCGCGAAGGCGACCACGGGCGTGAGCACCGCGCCGATGGTGCGCAGACCCATACCAGCGCCCTCCAGCCCCCAGCGCGATGAGAGGAAGTGTCCGCCCACCCACAGACTGCCACACACACTAGCAAGTAGAGCGAACTGTAGGATCGGTGGGAAGCTTGCCCAGTTGAAGACCACCAGGATCAGGGCCGAGATAACCAGCAGGAATGCGCCGAGGAACAGCAGCATCTGGCGGGTGCGCAAGGCCAGCAAGCCACCGAACACCCGCTCCAGCGCCGAGGGCTTGGCCGGCTGGGGTGGGGCCGCTGTTGCTGTAGGAGCCGCCGCCGCAGCCACGGCCTGTGGCGCAATCACAGGCTGAACGGTCTGTGGCGCAATCGCCTCGCTCGGGAGTGTAGTCATCGGTGCGGATGGCTGCGCAACTGCGGTAGGCTCGGCGGGAGTGGCGGGCATCGCCTGTGGCGCGGCTTGCGGCGCGACCGTTTGAGGTCCAACGGGCGCTGCTTGAGGCGCGACCGTTTGCGGTGCCTTCTGAGCGGCGCGCTCGGCACGCAACACATCGAGCACGGCTTGGGCGTGCTCTTGCGCCAGGCGTCCCTGTTCCGCCCAACCGATGATCAATTGCTCCATCGCAGTGTTGAGCGGGCCAGGCTGCGAGAGGAGCGCGGGTGTAATATGTTCAACTGGCATTTGCCCGGCTGGCTGCGCCGATTTGGGGCGCGTCAGCCGGATGATCAGCCAGATTAGGCCAACGACGATTCCAACGAATAACAGGAATGGTACAACCAAACAAAAGAAGACTTCTTCCATATCAAATGCCCCCATATGTCCGTTCGCTGCTTAATGAGGCAAAATGTAGCAGGAATGTCACTGTACATACCAGGGAGAAAACTGTATAAAACTGCCGATTTCGTTGTTTGCAGCTTCTATCAGTTGTCATCGACGGGGACTGTACACTAGTATAACGCCTGAGATAGCGCTTACGCTACAGAAATTCCTACATTCTTGTTGAATTGCTGTGGTAGAATCAGCGAAAGCTCACTCGCAAGGGCGCGTGAAGCCACGCGGAGACGGAGTATGCTCGGCATCGATCTGACCGTTTTTGTGCAGTTGGTGGGTTTTGGCGTATTTCTGTGGATCGGCCTGTATCTGCTGCTCCAATCGTCGGCGCAGAGCCCGCTCCTGATCGTTAGTGCGATCGGCATGTTCGCCCAATCGATCTACTTCGCCACTGAAGCGCTCGCCGCCTCGACGTCCGACCTCGCCTTTTTTCTACTGCTCGCCCACGGCTTCTGGTGGACCAAAGTGCTGCCAGCCGCAACGTGGTATCACGTGAGCTGTCTGATCGCGCAGCGGCCACTGCGCATCTCGATGCCCGGCTCGCTACGCTTGATCTTGCCGCGCCGTGTGGTGATGATCTACAGCCTAGCGTTTTGTCTGATCCTCGTCGGCTCGCTGAACGACCTGATCGTGTTCTACTCCGAGCCTCAGTCCATCGCCGATGGCTTTACGCTCAGCAGCGGGATCGGCTACCCCGCCTTTATCCTGTACCTGATCGTCGCTGCCGTGGGCGCGCTGTTCAACCTGTTGCAAGCCCTTCGTCGGATCGCGGCGAGTCCCTCATCATCGCGTGAGATCGCGCTGAGCCAACTGCGCCTGCTGATCGGCGGCGGCGTCTTCTTCCTGCTCGGCGCGCTGTGGCTCTCGCTGCGCCGCTACACCGGGCTACCGATCTCCGACCTGCCGGGATTGTTGTGCTTGGTGGCTGGCCTGATGGCGCTGGCCTACAGCGTGGTCAGCTTCGGCATGCTGCTCGAAGGCCAAGATATCAAGCGCGATTTCCTCTACAGCCTCACGCTGGTCGCGCTGCTAAATCTGATCTACGTGGTGCTGGTGAACCTGTTCAGCGTCCTCACGATCAGCGGCGTGCTGACGCTGGTGATGTTGGTCACGCTCACGCATACAACCTTCGATAGCGCCCGTGCCCTGCTCGATCGCCTGTTCTTCAACCGCGATGAGCAGGCCGCCCGCGCCGAGGCCCGCGATTACGCCACCGCGCTGGCCGCCCATCCCGTTCAGCCGCCCGAAGTTCAGCCGAGCGAGATGCCGGAACCCGCCGATACCCAACCCGATGATTCCACCTTCGCCAGCGAAGAGCCGGAATCGCCCGTCCTGACCGATCAGAAGCGCTTCAAGGATGCCGTGCGTCGGGCGATATCGGGCCTGAAGAGTCCGCCGCGCTTGGCGCAAAGCCCGCTGCTGGCCCTGCCGATCGTGGCGCAGCGCGTGCAGCAGGCCAACCTGCCCGACAACCGCCTCAACCGTGTGGCGGCCCTGCGCGAATTGCTGATCGAGCAGATCGACGGCCTGCGCCCCTCCGACGACGATAGCTCGACGGTTGGCGATTCCTGGCGCTTCTACAACGTGTTGTACTACCCCTACGTCCGTGAGCTATCGCGCAAGGCTGCGCTCGCCGAAGCCCGCCGCCTCGCAGAGGAGCGTCGCCGCAATGGCCAGCGCGAAGCAAGCGACTTCGAGCAGGTGCTGAACTGGCTCGCCGATGTCGATGAGGACACCTTCTACAAGTGGCAACGCCGCGCCTCTGATACGATTGCTTCGATCATTTGGGAAGAAAATCAGAAACTCTCCGCCTAGCATCGTTGCTCAGGAAAGGACATCTGCACCATGTCGATTGAGCAGATCTTCAGCAGTCCGGCCATGGATGCCGTGTTTGGGCCTGTTGCGCAACTTCGCCACATGCTCCGTTTCGAATCGGCGTTGGCCCGTGCGCAAGCGTATGCAGGCCTGATCCCTCAAGATGCTGCCGATGCGATTGTCGAAGCGTGTCACCCAGAACAGTTCGACCGGGCTGTGCTCTACCGCGAGGCGGCCAAGACCGGTACGCCGGTTATTCCGCTGGTGCGCCAACTCACCGCGCTGGCTGGCCCCGGCGCCGATTACGTGCATTGGGGTGCCACCAGCCAAGATGTGATCGACACTGCCCACGTACTGCAAATGCGCGAAGGGTTAGCGCTGCTCGATGCCGACCTGCGGCGCGGTGCCGACATCTGCGCCTTGCTCGCCGACCAACACCGCCACACGCTGATGATCGGTCGCACGTTGATGCAACCTGCGCTGCCGATCAGCTTTGGCTTGAAGGCGGCTCGTTGGCTGGCGCTGCTGGTGCGTCAGCAGCGAGCGCTGCATCAGGTGGCGCAGCAGACGCTGGTATTGCAGTTCGGTGGGGCGGCGGGCACGCTCGCGGCGCTTGGCCCGCAAGGGATGCAGGTGGCAGAACTGCTGAGCCAAGAGCTTGAGCTTGCGCTGCCCGATCTGCCGTGGCACGCCGAGCGCGACCGGATCGCCCAGATCGCGGCGGCGCTGGGGGTGTTGGCTGGCTCGGTGGCGAAGATCGCCCACGATCTGGTGCTGTTGGGCCAAGCTGAGGTGGCCGAGGTGAGTGAGGCGAGCGCGCCAGGCAAGGGCGGCTCATCGGCGATGCCGCAGAAGCAAAATCCCGTCGATGCAATGCTGGCGTTGGCCGCCGCTCAACAGGTGCCCGGCTTGGTGGCGACGATTTTATCTGCGATGCCGCAGGAGCACGAGCGAGCGGTGGGTGGCTGGCAGGCCGAGTGGGTCACGATCCCCGCGCTGTTCCGCGCAACATCTGGCGCGCTGTCGCACACCGTGGCCGCGTTGAGTGGGCTCCGCGTCGATGCCGAGCGCATGCGCCAGAACCTCGCTTCCGTCGGCACGCTCATGGCCGAATCGCTGAGTATGGCGTTGGCCGCGCAGCATGGTCGCCCAGCTGCGCAGAAACTGGTGCGCCGCCTCGTGGAGCAGGCGCAGGCCGAACAGCGCTCGCTGGCCGCCGTGGCGCGGGCCGACTCGCAGGTGCGCGCTGCGCTCACGCCCGATGCGCTTGAGCAGGCGCTCGACCCGCAGCGTTACCTGGGCAGCACTGAGGCGCTGATCGAACGGGCGCTGGCCGAGTACGCCACACTGCGCATCGATGAAGTGTAATTGCTCCGTTGAGATGTCGAGGTGTTGCCTACGCAGCGCCTCGACATCTCAACAACCCCATCAGTACAGGAACATCGGCTTGCCAAGCACGTGGCGCACCTTGGGCCGATACTCCTCCTTATCGTAGAGCTCCTCCACATCGACGCGCTTGAGACCTTGGGTGCAGGTATCGACGGGCACGGTGGTGTATTGGCCGTTCTGCAGCGCGACCATCCGCCCGCTGTGGCCTTGCAGCAGCTGATCGACCGCCAAATTCGCGTAGCTGATCGCCACCATGCGGTCGAGGCTGTCGGGCGCTCCGGCGCGCATCAGGTAGGCGAGTTGCTGGTTCACGATGTCGATGCCCGTCAGTTGCTTGAGCGCCTCGCCCGTGATCTGCCCGATGCCGCCGAGTTTGCGATGGCCGTAGGCATCCTCCTGGCCGTACTCCACCACTTGGCCGCCCACCATCGAAGCGCCCTCGGAGATCACGACCATCGCGTAGTTGCTGGGGTTGCGGCGCTTATCATCGATCAGTTTCTTGGCGAGCACCTCGATATCGAACGGCACTTCGGAGATCAGCGCGCGATCCACATCGGCCAAGTAGGCCGAGATCAGGGCCGTCTCGCCCGAATTGCGCCCGAACAACTCCACAACCGCGATGCGCTCATGTGAGCCGGTGGGTGTGCGAAGGGCATTGATAAACTCGACGCTGCGCGTCACCGCCGTCGAGAAGCCGATGCAGTAATCGGTGCCGAACACATCGTTGTCCATCGTTTTGGGGATGGCGATTACCGGCACGCCCTCCCGATGCAGGCGCACTGCGAACGAGAGTGTGTCGTCGCCGCCGATCGGCACTAGCGCGTTGATGCCGAGGTGCTCGATGGCCCGCAGCACGTGCGGCGTACAATCGGCGACCTGCTTCTCGCCCTTGTACGTGTACTGCCCCTGCAGGAACTCGGGCATCATATCTGGCTTCACTTTTGCGGGATTGGTGCGTGAGGTGTGGAGGTGGGTGCCGCCGTAACGATCGATGGTGCGCACATCGGCTTTGGTGAGTGGCTGTACCCATTCGCTATGGCTCTCGGGGTTATCGGGGTTGTAGTTGAGTAGACCGCCCCACCCTCGTCGTATCCCCACCACTTCAATTCCTGCATCGACCGCCCGGTTGACCACAGCCTTGATGCACGGGTTCAGCCCCGGCACATCGCCTCCGCCCGTTAGGATGCCGATTCGCATCGTTCAATCTCCTTATTGTTGCAGATGCGGCTCTCTATGCCCTCGACTGCCTTTTACACGCCATTGTGCGATCTCTATTGTACATCGGATAGTGTTGAGTGAAGATCGGGGTTGTTCGATTATTTTGTTGGGGAAATAATGAAAATAATAGCGTGAAATGTTTCTGTGGAGAATAAAGGTGCTTGTAAATCTTCTATGGGACAATATCTATCGATGTATTGCTTGTAGCAGCCTTCAAAGAGTGTTCGATCATCCGAACGGAATAGATCGTCATCGGCCTTGAGGTGGTATACCTCCGATAGTGCGCTTGCTATACTCGGCTGAATGGACAAAGGCGAAACGAGTCTCGTATACCTGCCGGATGCGATTCGTTGTGAAAAGGAACCTGCTTTATAAGCAAGCAAGCTATCAACCTTCACCAGAAGTTTGCGCTGTTTCATGAACATTGGCAGCCTCGCGTCATCGCCGAGTTGAACGACTATCAATTCAAGCTTGTGAAGGTACAGGGCGATTTTGTGTGGCACTCGCACGCCGATACCGACGAAGCGTTTTTTGTGGTGAAGGGGCAGTTGCGCATCGATTTTGCGGATGGTCCAGTCGAGTTAGGGCCGGGCGATTTGTTTGTGGTGCCCAAGGGCGTGGAGCATAAGCCCTACGCCGAGCAGGAAGCCTGGCTGATGCTGCTCGAACCTCGCGGCGTAGTGAACACCGGCGACGCTGGTGGCACGCTTACCGCCGCGAACGATGTCTGGATCTAGTGCTATCATCAGGAATAGAACGGTTCGATTTGGTGTTGTTCTGCCGATGGAACAACACCTTTTTTTATATCATCCTCAAAACTCCAAGCTTGCGCGGCTACTTCTACCTCATTCGAATTGGAAAATCTGTTTTTCTTCCTGCAGATATCTGCTATACTATGGCGACATTGGGTTGCCACGCAGCGTTGGTTCAATTGCCGACGTAAATCGAGGGGAGACTGCTCGTTGACCTTCCGATAAGGCTGTGGCAGCCTTGTTTATCAATACGATCCTTTTTTTGGCAACACTCAAGACATGGCGAAGAAGGTCCGACTCGATCAACTGCTGGTTCAGCGTGGTTTAGCTGAGACCCGTAGCAAAGCTCAGGCGTTGATTATGGCCGGAGCGGTGCGGGTGGCAGGCTCAGCGACGGTGCGTGCTGGCGATATGGTAGCACCAGAAGCCGATCTCGAACTCGTCGCATCGCTGCCCTACGCGAGTCGGGGTGGGCATAAACTGGCGCACGCGCTCGACAGCTTCGGCCTGCAGCCCGAGGGGTTGATAGCCATCGACGTTGGTTCCTCAACCGGTGGGTTCACTGATGTGCTGTTGCAACGGGGCGCTGCCCGTGTGTATGCGGTCGATGTGGGCTATGGCCTGCTCGATTGGCGATTGCGCCAGGATTCGCGGGTGGTGGTGCTGGAGCGCACCAACATTCGCTACCTGGAGGCGCTGCCCGCCGTTGAGGCAACGGCGCAGACCGAACAGTCTGCGGAATCTGCCGAGGCAACAGCGACACCTTCTGAGCAAACGGTCTTGGCCGAGTGTGCATCGATCGATGTCGCGTTTATTTCGTTGCGTTTGGTGCTGCCCGCGCTACGGCGCCTGATCACGCCGGATGCTTGGGTTGTCGCGTTGATCAAACCGCAGTTCGAGGCAGGCGCGGATCAGGTGGGCAAAGGTGGTGTTGTCCGTGATCCTGCGGTGCATGCTGCGGTGCTGCGCACGATCTTGGGCTTCGCAGCCACGGAGGGTTTTGAACCGCACGGCTTGGCCCGTTCTCCAATAACTGGCCCCGCCGGCAATGTCGAATTCCTGGCGTGGTTGGGTGGCCCCGGCCCTGCGCTCGATATCGAGCGAGCGATCCGTACTGTTTTAGTAAAATAGTCGCATTTTCGCCAACATTTGTCGGTGCTGGCTGCTTTTCATTTCGCGACATATGTTATACTTTTCACAAGTTGGATGAGGAACGCAATTAAACGTACGTTCTTGGTGGTGCTAGTGCTGTTGGCTATGCCGATCGGCCTGGCACCCGCGCACGGTGCAACTGGCATCGATCATGCAACGGTCATTCAAGACACCCTAGCACCTGGACAGAAGCAACAGTACGCCCTGCAGTTTAGCGAAGGCCCATTGCGCGAGGGATGGCTATTCGCTTTAGTAGGGCGCATCTGGGCGGGGAGCGCAGATCTCACGCTGCTCACTCCAACTGGCGAAGTGGCGGGCTTCTGGCGATGGGCCGCGAGCGATGCGCTTCGTTGGGAGGGTGTGGCATTACCGCAGGATGGCGAGTATCAACTGCAGGTTGCGAGCGTGGGTACCGAGGCGTTGCGTTTCTCGATCTATTACGATCAAAGCTGTTTTTGCGCCGAGAAGCCGCTTCCGCTCGATGATGGTGTGGCGATCTTTCACGGGAGTGCAGTCGCTGGCAGCCGAGTGGAAGTGCGATTCAGCGCTACCCCTGAGGTGGCGTTGGATGTCCAAGTGGCGTACCGAGTTGCGCCGCGTGGTCAATGGCCAAACGATTATCAGCTGGTCGAGATCTGGCGTGATCAGGCTGTGCAGAGTGCTAATGGTGTAAACGAGGAGATCATTTCGTTCACTGCGGCCTCGGATGATCCTTTTTATATGATCGTTCGTAGTCCGATGGCGATAGAGACGGTTCGTTTTGCTGCTCAGATACACTCCGCGCAAGTGGGCATGCCTACTTGGCCGTTTTTGATAAGCGTTCTTGTTCTATTAGTGGCGCTCGCATCGTTGGGCATTATGCTTGTGCGCTTGCGTCACTTGATTATTCCGCGAAAGAGAGGTGGAAAATCCAAACAACAGTTGATGTGACTTAACGATCGTTTTTTGATCGATAAGCTCGCGGAGATATGGGTTTGATTTTTGATAGACAAACTGAACATTCTGTTCGGTTGATAATGTGGGCTATTGGGCATCAAGTTGACGAATCTTGAGTTCTTGTTATAATGGCCCACAGTTCCATGGAGAACCCTATCTTGGCCCTCGCTTATTATCCAGTAGACCTTTAGCGCCGTTTTGGTGTGTTTGTCTCTAGGAGGCATTATGTCGTTTCGCCGCCGACCCCCGCGATGGTTGTTGCTTGCCACTATGGCAGGAGCTGCGTTGATTCTTTCTGCCTGTGGTGCGGACCTTCCCGCGACGACGACATCTCCCGCTGGGACTCACGCGCGTCGAATTTACGAGCTGTTGGTTCCCATCTTTTGGATCGCGTTAGCTGTATTTGTGGTTGTGGAAGCGATCTTGATCTATTCAGTGATCCGTTTCCGCCGCCGCCCAGACTCAGGTATTCCCACCCAGATCCATGGAAATACGATGGTGGAGATCGGTTGGACGATCGCACCAGCGTTGATCCTACTGGTGATTGCGGTACTCACTTTCCGCACTCAGGCTATCCAATCGGTTCAGCCAGCCGATGCGATACGTATTAAGGCAATTGGTCACCAATGGTGGTGGGAATTCCGCTACGAGGATCGGAGCATCGTTACAGCGGGCGACCTGTACGTCCCGGTTGGCAGGGATGTAACGCTGGAGCTTGAGGCAGTAGATGTCATCCATAGCTTCTGGGTGCCAAAACTAGCTGGTAAAACCGACACGATCCCTGGGAAAACCAATCTCATCACCTTCCAAGCTGAGAAAGAGGGCGTTTTCCGTGGGTTCTGCGCTGAGTTCTGTGGTGAACAGCACGCGGTGATGCGATTCCGCGTGGTCGCCGTACAGCCGGATGTGTTCGAACAGTGGTTGCAGGAGCATTCTGTTGCTCCGCCTGCTCCCTCAGAGGAAGTTCAGCAGGTTTTCGTTACCCGTGCTTGTGTGAGCTGCCATGCTATCGATGGCTTTGAGCAGGCAGTCGGCCAGACTGGCCCGAACCTGACCTATTTCGGCAGCCGCTTGACGATTGCTGGTGGTGCCTTGCCGAATACGCCGGATAACCTGCGCCGCTGGTTGCAGGATCCCGAGGCCGTGAAGGCTCACAACAAAATGGCCGCCACAATCGGACCTGGCAAGGTTCAGCTGACACCTGACGAGATCGAACTTCTGGTGTCGTACCTTGGGGAACAGAAGGTCTCGGTTCCCATCCCTGCCGAACAATAGCGATTCTAGGAACGTTTTTCTATACACAATTGAACAAAGCACACGTTTTTGTGTGCTTTGTTCCTGGTAGATAAGTCTGGAGGACTGCATGGCAACGTTAGAGCGCCAGGTTGGGCATACGCCGACGCTCGTGCCGTCGAAGGAGTTGCCCGGCTGGCTAGGTTGGCTGACAACCGTCGATCATAAGAAGATCGGCATCATGTACATCGTCTCCGCCTTCTTCTTCTTCTTGATCGGTGGTATCGAGGCATTGCTGATGCGTGTCCAGCTGGGAGTACCCGAGAACACGTTCCTCAGCCCGGATGTCTATAACCAGATGTTCACGATGCACGCGACGACCATGGTGTTCTTGGCGATCATGCCATTGAACGTCGGGTTCGGTAACTACGTGGTGCCGCTGATGATCGGTGCTCGTGACATGGCCTTCCCACGCTTGAATGCGCTGAGTATCTGGCTGTTCATCTTTGGCGGCTTGATGTTGTACCTCAGCTTCATCGTGGGTGGCGCCCCCGCCGCAGGCTGGTTTGCTTATGCACCATTGAGCACGAAGGTGTTCTCGCCAACCAACGGTATGGATTACTGGGTGGTTGGTCTGACGATCACTGGTGTGGCTTCGATCGCTGGTGCGATCAACTTTATCGTGACGATCATTAATATGCGCGCCCCCGGTATGACGTTCAACCGTCTGCCGTTGTTCGCCTGGATGACGCTGATCGTTTCGTTCTTGTTGATCTTTGCTTTCCCTAGCCTGACTGTGGCACAGGTGCAGTTGCTGTTCGATCGCAACTTCGGTACGGGCTTCTTCTTGCCCGAACGCGGTGGCGATCCGTTGCTGTGGCAGCACTTGTTCTGGTTCTTTGGGCACCCTGAGGTGTATATCCTTATTCTGCCTGCGATGGGTATTGTGTCGGAGGTTCTGCCGACCTTCTCGCGCAAGCCGATCTTTGGGTATGCGTTCGTCGCCTATTCGGGTGTGGCGATCGGTTTCTTGGGCTTCACCGTGTGGGCTCACCACATGTTCGCTGTTGGCTTGGGACCACTCGCCAACGCGATCTTCTCGGCTGGTAGCTTCTTGATCGGTGTTCCCACCGGCGTTAAGATCTTCAACTGGATCGCAACGATCTACGGTGGTTCGATCAACCTGAAGTCGCCATTCTACTTTGCGGCTGGCTTTGTTGCGATGTTCGTTATCGGTGGTATCAGCGGTATCACGCTGGCTTCGCCGCCGCTCGACTTGCAGCAGACCGATTCATACTATGTGGTGGCGCACATCCACTATGTGCTGTTTGGTGGCGCGATCTTCGGCCTGTTTGCTGGTGCTTACTACTGGTTCCCCAAGATCACTGGGCGCATGCTCAACGATCGACTGGGTAAGATCCACTTCTGGCTGATGCTGATTTCGATGAATGTGACCTTCTTCCCCATGCACATCCTTGGCACCGAGGGTATGCCTCGCCGCTACTACACCTACGAGGCCGGTATGGGCTGGGAAGTTTGGAACTTGCTCGAGACGATCGGCGCGTTTGCGATGGCCTTCTCGATCTTGATCTTCATCTTCAACGTCGTCAGCAGCCTGAAGCACGGCGAGCGCGCCGAGGCCGATCCCTGGGATGGGGCGACTCTCGAGTGGGCCGTCTCTTCGCCGCCGCCCGCACACAACTTCGATCGCACGCCGGTTGTTCATAGCCGCCGCCCGTTGTGGGATACAAAGTACCCCGATCTGGAAGTGGCGCACGAGGCTGGCTCGCACGGTATGAAGCGCAGCGAGGCAGTGAAGCAAGATCAAGTGCACCATGTCGAGGGCGATGAAGCTATTCACCTGCCTTCGCCAACCTTCGCTCCGATCATTGTTTCGTTCGGTGTGACGGTGTTGGGCTTTGGTCTGCTTTACCTTGGCACATCCGGCGGTATGACCGCTATCGCGATGGTCGTGGGCTTGGTGATTATGGGTTACGGTATCGTTCGGTGGGTGCGCGATGCACACGCTGATCTACCGCAGCACTAGATAGAACTCAGGCGAGGCACTGCAAACCTCCGCACGTCGTTTGCAGTGCTTTGCCTGCACTTCTTTGTTCTCTAGTAGGAGCAACGTATGAGTGAGCATGCCGCAGTTGCCCACACGGCGCACGAAGCTGGTCATGTCGCTGGCCATGGAACCTCGACAGGTCTCGATAGCCGTAAAATGGGCTTGTGGGCCTTTATCGGCTCGGAAGTGCTGATCTTCGGATCGCTGATTGTCACATACTTTATCTATAAGCCCATCAATGCGGCGCGTCCCGATGCACAATTGCCGCATGAAGAACTGGGCATCATGTTCACGAGCTTGCTGGCTGCGATCCTGCTGGCAAGCAGTGTAACGATGGTGATGTCGCTTGCTGCCGCCCGCAATGGCGATAAGCGCATGTTCCAGATCTGGCATCTGGCAACGATTGGCTTGGGCCTATGCTTCCTTGGCGGCCAGGTGTACGAGTTCTACGAGCTTTCGCATCACGGCCTTACGCTGTCGAGCAGCTTGTTGGGTATGACGTTCTACACCCTGACTGGCTTCCACGGTACTCACGTGGCGATCGGTGCAACCTGGTTGTTCGCAGTCTTCCTGAAGGTGCGAGCATACCCCGATTCGCCAGAGAACCTGATGGATATCGAGTTGAGCGGCCTCTACTGGCACTTCGTCGACTTGGTCTGGGTGGCGGTCTTTACTCTCATTTATCTGTTGCCGTAAGGCCACTAATTCTTGTAGGAGCGTTTTATGGCCGCGACACATGATGGGGCGCATAGCTCGACGCGCACATATTGGACCGTCGGCGTTATTCTGGCGATCGTCACCGCTATTGAGGTGGTCGCCGCATTGCCAGGGGTGATCTACGACCCCGCACAGCCCGATCCGACCTCACAGGTGATCGTGTTGATCGCCCTCTTGATAATGATGCTGATCAAGGGTGCGTTGGTGGCGATGTTCTTTATGCACCTCAAAGGTGATTCCCGCATCTTCTTACTGTTGTTCTTAGTGCCGCTGCTCATGGCAACGTCGATGTTCTTCGCGTTGCAGGTGATCTTCGCCAACCACGGCGGTATTGCGGGCTGACAACAGTAGCCATTGCAGAGTAACCAGGCAGGCGGGTGGTGCATGCAGCGCCCGCCTACCTGTTCGTTTCGTAGGAGGAATAGCGTGCCCGATTTCGGTATGCTTCCGCTCACGAGTGGCCCGTACGATTGGGAGTGGGAACATTTGTGGGTCCCCACACTGATCCTGGCGATCTATCTCTTGTTCGCCGGGCCACTGCGTAGCCGTTTCCCTGGCTCAAAGCCAGTCTCGCCAGTGCAGTTCCAATTCTTCCTGCTTGGCATGGTCTTTTTGGTGATCGCGTCCGTCTCGCCTGTCGAGACGCTCTCCGGCTATCTACTGTCGATGCATATGGTACAGCACTTGGTGCTGACGATGCTGGTTGCCCCGCTGATGCTGGTCGGTACGCCGGGCTGGATGCTGCGCCCGATCTTGCGCATCCCTGGGGCGTTACAGATCGGTCAGTTCCTCACCAACCCCGTCACAACCTTTCTGCTGTTCAATATGATCTTATGCATCTGGCACGTGCCGCGTTACTACGATATGGCGCTGCGCGATCCGCAGGTTCACCAGTTGGAGCACGTGATGTTCTTGCTGACGGCGCTGCTGACGTGGTGGCCGGTCTACAGCCCGCTCCACGAGCTGCCGCGCCTCTCGGACCCGTTGCTGCTGGTCTACCTGTTCCTCTCCTCGTTGCCACCCACCATTCTCGGTGCGCTGATCACCTTCAGCGATAACGTGCTGTACAGCGCGTATCTCGATGCACCCCGAATGTGGGGCATGTCGGCGCATTTTGATCAGCAGGTCGGTGGCTTGATCATGTGGATTCCTGGCGCGTTGGTCTACTTCGTGGTGTTGACGTGGATCTTCTTCCGTTGGCTCAACCGCGACGAGCACACGCAGAGCCAGGATATGCGCCCTACGATCTATTAGCCGCTTCTTGGGCGTCTTGAGCAAGCAGGTCTTCGCGGGGCGGGCTGAAGGTATCGAGCACGAGTGTATCTTCGAGCGCATCGACGGCGTGCGGCGTGTTGCCGGGTGTGCAGATCGTATCGCCTGGGCCTAACTCGTGTGTGGTGTCGCCAACGCGCATGCGCAGCCGCCCGCGAAGCACGTGGGTGAGCTGCTCGTGCGGGTGGTGATGTTCGGGGAGGTGGCTGCCCGCCTCGAGTTGTACCTGCATCAGCATCATGCGCTCGCCCGCTACGATGGTCTGTCGCCGAATGCCCGGCACCATCGTGATCCAAGGTGAGTTGTGTATTGCGCTCATCGTTTCCCCTTCGACTATCTGGTTTGCCGCCGATCTTAGCATGTCGCCCTCATCTCGGCAAACTCCAATGCTGTAACATCGCACCGCGAAATACGTAGATACAGATGCGTGTGATTTTATCACTCGCCAATGCACTTCGGGCGAGCCAGAAACGCATTGAGCACAGCTATTATTCATGGTACGATTTTTATGGCTGGTACGAGATAGTGTGGCAATCATGAGTCAGGAGCTTGCAGATGGTCGAAATTATGAATCTCTTTTCGGCATTCGGCCTTTCAACGGCAGCGGGCCTAAACGCCTACGTACCGCTGTTGGCGGTTGGCTTAATCGCTCGCTACACCTCGCTGATTCAGTTGAGCGAGCCATTCGATCTGCTTGTGCACCCCATTGTGCTGATTGTCTTGGCCGTACTGGCCATCCTCGATTTTATAGGCGATAAAGTGCCAGCGGTCGATCACGCGCTGCACGCTGTAGGGATGTTTATCGCGCCAGTGGCGGGCGCCATCCTGTTTATGGCGAGCAATAGCGAAGCAGGCGCCGTTCACCCCATGCTCGCGGCGATCTGCGGCTTGTTGCTGGCCGGTGGCGCGCATTCGGTACGCACCGCCGTGCGCCCGATGTCGACCGTGACCACGGGTGGCGTGGGGAATCCTATCGTCAGCTTCCTGGAGGATATCGCCTCGGTGGTGCTTTCGATCGTAGCGATTCTGTTGCCGATTCTGGCGTTTATCGCCGTAGTGGCGATGGCCGTGATGGTGGTGATGCTCTATCGGCGCTTCCGCCGCCCAACCGCGCGTCGCTTGTAGATCGATATAGTGCTTGTTGATAGGAGCGGTCGTCCTTCTTTACGAAGAGAGGGACGACCGCTCTTGATTCGATAACTTTGCGACGATCGCTGGAACTAGCACCTTGCCAATTTGACATAAAATTAAACGCGCTCCAGCGGGCGATGTGGAGGCGGCGGCAGTTCGACCTCGATAGGATCATCGGGGCGCACCTCGCCACCCTCAATCACCACCGCCATGACACCTGCCTTTCGTTTCAAATGGCCTTGCTCATCGCGCTCCAGAACGGCAGCTTTCAAGCCTTGTTGGAAGGCATCGATCTGGGGGCAGGGGTTGCGCAGGCCGGTGATCTCGATCACCGCCTCGCTGCCGATCTTGAGGCGGGTGCCGGTCGGCAGGCTCAGCAGGTTGATCCCGCGAGTCGTAATATTTTCGCCGAGCTGTCCTGGCTCAACGTGGAAATTCTTTTGGGCTACTTCATCGAACAGTTCGATGTGGATGAGATGGACCTGACGGAGATTGGGTTGTGTAGGGTCAGCGGCGACCCGCGAACGGTGCTTGACGGTTTCGCCCATATGGGCATCGCCCTCCACACCAAGCCCGGCCAGCAGCCGAATGCTCTCCTGATTCTGCTTGCTGAATGTATGCTCGCCACTACGACTTACCGCGACAACTCGCATCGTGATCCTCCTCTCAAATCCAAGAGCATCGTTAGGGAGCGCAAGCACCACTCCCTAAACGACATGATACAACACGAGTGCAATGTTGAATCCGATATTGGGGAAAAGACGTCTGCTCCGAAGCCCAACAAAAAAAGATATCAATACGCTTCTATGCGCATTGATATCACAAGAATGTAGAGGCGTTCGCCTGTGCAGGCGAGAATTGGCCGCTGATCATACAGAATAGGTTGTCGACTTCTCAACGGAATCTGATGGAACGATCGCGACAGCGCTGACGTCATGAACATCAGATACGTCGATCGATTGTATACGTAATGTTGAGCATACTAACACTGAGTTTCAGTGTTAGCGTGAATATGAGGTAAGAGGTTGATGAATGGAGGTAGGCTGCCGATGAGAGCTAGCACGCTGGGTTGTGATGATAGAACCGCACAAACCCATCTGCCTGTCGAAGATGCGAACAGGCACTCGATGAGGGGCGATGTGTGACGGATCGCCTCGTTTGTAGATATGGTTTTCGTATACGTTAATCGATAAATCGTTGCGGTTCAAACCACATTTCTATCATCGTCATCACAACCAACCCGATTGAACCGACCAAAGCTGAATAGATGATGAGGCCGAGGAGATTGAATGGACGGCCTGCTGCAGCATCTGCGTACCAGTTAAAGATGGCAGTGCCTACCACTGCGACGGTCCACAATGACCAGAGAATCTTCTGTAGACTGCGATCGGACTTGCGAACTGTGGTCTCGGTGGTGCTCTCTGCGCCACCCGTCTCAAGGATGTTCCGTAGCATGGTCACACCTCGTCTGGTCTTCTATTGGCGAAGAGCAGGCTCTACGAGCCTTTGCCTGGAATGTATTCTGTTGTGATTTTCATTCTCTCTTCGCGAAAGGGTCTGGATGGTTTACGTTAGAAGCGCTGTCAAAATTAGCACTTTAACGTAAACGTAAACTTTTTGCCAAAAAAAGGTAAAGCTACGATACCTGACTAGCAATGTACTGTTCGATGATGTCGATGTTCGTCAGGATATCGGCTCTGAAGCGTTGCAACGCCGCGATCTTCTCATCGGTATCGTGGAGTTGCCGTTTTAGGATTTCGAGCACCCGCTGTTTGCCCCGGATACCTGTAGGATCTTCACAATACAGCGGGATCACCTCACCGATTTCTTCAAGCGTTAGGCCGATCTGCTTAAGCGCATCGATCTTCTTTAGCCGGAATAGCTCAGCTTCGGTGTAATAACGAAAACCTTGACCTTCACGCTCGCTTGGCCCGAGAAGGCCGAGGTCTTCATAGTAACGGATCGTTCGTGGTGTTACGCCAGCCTGTTCTGCTAACTCACCGATCCGCATTTTTGTTTTTGTTGTCATAATGAGACTCTAACATTAACGCCAGAATGTGTATTGTGCCGGATGGCTCATGTCAAGTGTGTTGTGCATGATAAGGATGGCACACACTCCTTAGTCAAAGGAGCAAGTTGACGTTAACGTCAGAGTTTATTATAGAGATGGGGTTTCTATTTGTCAAGGACTTTTTTCTAATATCTGTGAGATTGGGTCAAAATGTGGGTATTTCCAAATTGGATTGGTTGGATTGGACTGTGTCAGTAACAAACCCGTTTTAGCCTGCGGCAGCAAGGTATGTGATGTTTTTTGTGTTGTCGATGCGCTGCTACATACAGCGCATCGACATTGCCTTCGCTGAGAATATTGCTATTCGTCTAACACCGAAGAAATGGTGTTCGGCAAGCATGCTGATCCTGTGATCAATCGTTCGGATGTGGTCTTAGGCGATGACGCTGGCGATCATGGTATCCCAACTGATGCCCATCGCCCAGAGGAGCGCGAAGGCGGCCAATAGGCTGATCTGTTGCTCGGGTGGGATGTCGATGGTGAGTAGTGGTTGTTCGCGCATCCCTTGGGCCGCTATAACAACTCCATCCTGCACGAAGAGTGCTGCGCCCCCGTTGGCGCGGTGGACGCTGATGGCGCTCTGCTCGGGCTGGGTGCTGATCGCGATGTATGGACAGGGCGCGAATTCGGCCAGTGCGGCGATCTCGGGGATATCGACGTTGAGCGCCACGACGCCCTGCGGGTCGGTGACGAGCATAGCCACGCCGAGCACCCGCGCGAGTTCGTCGCGGTCGGCGATACCGCTGGGCAACGCATCGGGCAGGTCGGTGATGGCGCTGTACGCGCAGCGCTCGAACCCGATGCCTCGTGCAGCGCTGTCGGCGCTATCGAGGCCCAGCACGGCGAAGGTCGCCGTTGGAGCGGCGAGCGTACGGTGTGTCGCTTCGAGATCAGCGGGGCTAATACATTCGACGGTTTGTGCTTGTGTCCTCACCGTTGTGGCGATCAGGAGCGCGGCGAGATCGCGGCTGCGATCTCCGGCGATCGCCACGATCGGGATGGGGCCGAGGCGTTCCCAAGGCACGTCGAGCGTGGGTGTGGGTGGCGTCGCTCGCCCAACGCCGATCGAATCGGCTGCAACGAGATTGGGTTTTTTTGCGAATACGGCGGGGTCGAACTGCCAAGACCGCGCGCCCATGCCGAGTTGCACATGGCCGTTGGCGTGTTGAAACCACGGGATGCCCCGCGAGACTGCTTCGGCGGTGATCTGTAGGGCAGGCAGCGGCAGGGCTTCTGCGCGCCGTTGGCGTTGAAGCTCCCAGAGCGGCCCTTCGGCATCCCAATCCTCGTCGTTGGCGGCTTGGGCGTTGAGGCCATCAACGACATACTGTGCTACTTTTACCCCCAAGCTGGGCGTTGGCGTGCTAAAATGCACGCTGCTCACCACACCATCAGCGGTTGAATCGTGCCAAGCGCTCAGGCCTGCTATCACCATTCCGACGCTTTGCGCAGCATCTTTGACGGCTGAACGCAGGCGTGCGGTTAGATCGCGCTTGGCAGCGATGCGCAGCAACACTCCCGGGCGTGGGCCATAGAGATTCGGGCCTTGGAAGGCGTTCAATTGCACGATGGTGATTGCCATGCGAGGCATGGTAGAGGCGCGAGCGCCTACTGTCAAGTGATACCAAATCTAGTGGTGTTATCGTGCGCCCAAATCCGTTCTCACCTGCGGTAACGTGGGAGTGATGACAGAATTTGGTGTGACCTCAAGGGAATAACCTTGGAAGCTACGAGTTTATTGGCGCAGTTGCATGCGCCGTTGTTATCGTTGCTCCATGTGGGTTTATCTCACATGACTCAACCGATTGGTTGGGTTGTGGATGTTGCTGCGGGCACGGGCGAGAAGTTGCCGCTGCTCCGATCGGTGTTTGGCCCAGATGTGCCCATCGTGGAGCTTGATATTGAGCGGGCGGTGTTTGCGACCCCGACAAGGCTTGGTGTGGTTGGCGATGCTCAAGCGCTGCCGTTTCGCTCGAACAGTTGCGCTGCGGGCTGTTGCATCGCTTCGCTGGGCCTGTTTGGGGAGCCGTTGCTGGCCTTGGCCGAGATGGAACGGATATTGCGGCCCGGCGGCGAGGCGTTGGTGCTGACAAGCGCGTCGCTCTGGGCGCAGACAATCCCTTGGCCGTTGGACGTCGCGCAAGAGTTGGCGCATCGTTATATCGATGCATTGGATGCGGGCGCACAACCGCTGGCGGCTTCCTCCGATCTCGCAGGCCCCTTGACCGAGCAGATGGAGCGTGCGAACTTCACGCCTTTGGTGCGGGCTTTCTGGTTGGATCGTCTGCCGAAAGCCGATGCTTCCGTAGTTCCAGAGCTTGCCAGCATGCGCTTCGATTGTGTGATGGCGGAGTTGCCGCTGCTGCCGTGGCCGCCGTTGCGCGAATTGCTCGCGCCTCAGTTATCGTCGAAAGTGTTGCATTTGTGCGATAACCTGGCGGAGGAGCCGCAGATCGAGCCGTGCCTGCTGGGGTTGTTGGCTGTGGGGCGGAAGAGGCGGTGATGCTGCTTTTTGCGATAGTGGTGCAGGCCGAAGCGCACGATAAACGCTTGACAATCTTCCACTTCTCGGCCACCATGAGCGCGCTTACCGTCTGCTTGAAACGACACTGGAGTCTGGATTATGGCTACCCGACCAATCGCGGTGCAGATGTACACACTGCGTGATGCTGTCCAGTCCGATATTGTCGGCACCCTGCGCGCCGTGGCCGAGTTGGGCTATGGTGCGGTGGAACTTCATACGCTGGGTGGCTTGAGCGCTGCCGATCTGCGTACTGAACTCGATACGCTTGGTTTGAAGGTCGCGGGCATGCACATTGCCTTGGATCGACTTGAGCAACAGCTTGATGCTGAGATCGATGCGCTCAAAACGCTGGGTGGTGAATATGTGGTTTGCCCCTTCCTGATGCCGGACCGACGTTCGTCAGCAGATGCGTATCGATCCCTCGCAGATTCGTTCAACCACATCGGTCGCACCTGCCAAGAGCATGGCTTGCGCTTCGCGTATCACAATCACGCTTTTGAATTCGAGCGCTTCGGCGATCAGACGGGCTTCGATATTTTGTTCGGCGAAACAGATCCGTCGCTCGTGCTCTCGGAGCTCGATGTGTATTGGGTGGCGTACGCTGGCGAAGATCCTATCGCGACGCTGCGCAAGTACGCGGGCCGCGTGCCGCTCGTGCATTTGAAGGATATGACGCCTGGGCCGGACCGCACCTTTGCCGAGGTGGGCCATGGTACGCTCGATTTCCCGGCGATTTTGGCTGCCGCCGATGAGGCGGGCGCCGAGTGGCTGATCGTTGAGCAGGATGTCTGTCAGCGCCCGCCGCTGGAGAGTGTGGGGATGAGTTTGTCGTACCTGCGCTCGATCGGGCGCGCCTAGTTCCGCAATGCCTTATTTGCTTGGCCTCGACATCGGCACCACCGCCGTCAAAGCGCAACTCTACGACTCTGATAGCGGTGGTGCCGTTGCCAGCGCTGCGCGGCCTACGCCGACGCAGCACCCTCGCCCCGAGTGGGCCGAGCACGATCCTCTCGCGCTGTGGCACGCGATTGCCGCATGCATTCGCGAAACGCTCGAACGCGCACCCCAGGCCCGCCCGATCGCGGCCTTGGCGGTGGCGAGCATGGGCGAGGCGGGCCTGCCGATCGACGCGCAGGGCCAGCCGCTCGCCCCAATCATCGCCTACTACGATCCCCGCAGTATGCCCCAAGCCGAGCGGTGGCGTGCGCTGATGTCCGCTGAGCAGGTGCATGCGATCAGCGGCCAGATTCTGCGGCATGTGTTCGGGGTGATGAAGTTGCTCTGGCTGCGCGATACGCAGCCGGATGTGATGCGGCGGATGGGCTACTGGCTCTCGGTTGGCGATTTTGTGATCTGGCAGTTGACGGGTCGGGCGGCGACGGACCCGACGCTGGCTTCGCGCACGATGCTGTACGATCAGCGCAGTGGTGCCTGGTCGCCCGAACTGTTGGCGCTGGCGGGCCTCGACGCTACGATGCTGCCGACGGTGCTGCCCTGTGGCTCGGTGGTCGGCGGCGTGACGGAGCGGGCGGCGGCGCTGACGGGTTTACCTGTCGGTACGCCTGTGGCGACCGGCGGGCACGATCATCTGTGCGGTGGCTTGGCGGCGGGTGTGACGCGGCCCGGCGAGGTGCTCTGCTCGATCGGGACGGCTGCGTCGTTGCTGGTGCCGACCGCGCAGTTCAACGGCGGTGGGGAGTTGTTCAGGTTTGGCTTGTCGCACTATCGCTATGTGAACGATTGCTGGATTCTGCAGGCTGGCTTGAGCGCGGCGGGCGCGGCGCAGGCCTGGCTGGCGCAGATGCTGCGTGGCGGTACGGCCCCCGATGATTTCGCTGCGCTGGAGGTTGCGGCTGCCGAGTCGCCGCCGGGCGCTCGCGGGGTGTTGTGTCTGCCGCACCTGCGGGGCAGCGGCACGCCGATGCGCGATCCCGATGCCCGCGCTGCGTTTGTGGGGTTTACCGAGCACCACGGCCCCGGTGATATGTGGCGGGCGTTGGTGGAGGGTTTGGCGTACTGGGTGCGCTTGAACCTTACGGCGATCACGAACGCGACGCAGGAGCCGATTGAGGCGCTGACGCTGATCGGCGGTGGGGCGCGGGGCGCGCTCCTGCCGCAGGCGTTGGCCGACATTACGGGGTTGCCCGTGCAGATCCCCGCTATCGCCGAGGCCAGCGCGTACGGCGCGGCGATGCTGGCCGGGCGCGCAGTGGGTGTTGCGCTGCCGACGGCCCCAATCGCTCGGCAGTGCGCGCCACAGCAGGCGCACCGCACGTTGTACGAGACGCTGTTCCGCGATGCCTACGAGCCGTTGTACCGTGCGTTGGCGCCGATTCATCGGGCGCTCGGCGCGGCGACGAAATACGACGTTTAGCCGCGATTCTTCCCTATCCAAGTGGGAAACGTTCCACACGACGGACGTTTTCCCGTAGCGACGGGCGCTCAAGTCGCGGTTGCCTCTCTTTTCCCCAACATATGAGCTACGAATTGAAACGACCTTCCGCGTGGGCAGAAGGTCGTTGTTTGCGCTGTTTTGCGTGTGTGGCCGCGCTCTAGGCGTTGGCTGGCGAGTTGCCGAGGACCAGACACGCCTCCGGCGCAAAGCTGAGGGTGACGGTCTCTTGAGGGGTGGGCACCGTGAGATTTGGGTTGTTGAGCATGTCGAAGTTGAGCAGTTGCTCGCCGAAGCGCACCCGTACGCGCACGATCGAGCCGAGGAACATGACGTCTTCGACGGTGCCTTGGAGGTAGTTGGCTCCGTTATGTCGCTCGGACACGATAGTGAGCGCCTCGGGGCGCAGCGCGATCTGGACGTTCGTGCCTGCCGTGTTGGGGATGGGCCGCGTGGTGCGGATCTCCTGGCCATCGACGGCGAGGCGTCCGGCGCTCGCGTCGATCACACTGGCAGGCAGGACGTTGAGTGTGCCCACAAACGAGGCGACGAAAGCTGTTTGTGGGAAGTTGTAGATCTCAAACGGGGTGCCGATCTGTTCGACGTGCCCGGCGCTCATCACCACGATGCGGTCGGAGAGCGAGAGCGCTTCTTCTTGATCGTGGGTGACGTAGATGGTGGTGATGCCGAGTTGGCGTTGGATGCTGCGGATCTCTTGGCGCAGCGAGATGCGGATTTTGGCATCGAGCGCCGAGAGTGGTTCGTCGAGCAGGAGCACTTGCGGGCGGATCGCGAGCGCGCGGGCCAGCGCAACCCGTTGTTGTTGGCCGCCGGAGAGTTGGAACGGGTAGCGATCGCCGTATTCGGGCATGTGGATGATGCGCAACATTTCGGTGACCCGTTCGCGAATCTCGCTGGCGGGGCGGCGGGCCACTTTGAGGCCGAAGCCGATGTTGTCGGCGACGGTCATGTTCGGGAACAGTGCGTACGATTGGAACACCATGCCGATGTTGCGCTGGTTCGGCGGTCGCTGGGTGATGTCTTTGCCGTCGATCTTGATGCTACCGGAGGTGGGCTTCTCGAATCCGGCGATCATCCGCAAGGTGGTGGTTTTGCCACAACCGGAAGGGCCAAGGAATGAGATAAATTCGCCCCGTTCGACCTGTAGATCGAAGTTGTGGACGGCGACACTTTGGCTAAATGCCTTACGTACGTTCGAGAGCTCAAGAAACGCCATAACGCCTCATTTGCATTATCGCCCGCCGACAAGCTGTATTCGCCCTGGCAAGCGTCGTCCGACGAGTTGGAGGAGTCCGATGGCGGCCCAGGTGAGCGCGAAGCTGATGATGGCGAGCGCCGATGGCTCGTAGACTTTGCTGCCGCTCAGGAGGGCCATGTATGGGCCGAATGCGGGCTGCGAGAGTAGCGATGCGATGGTGAATTCGCCCATGACGATTGCGAAGGTGACGAATGCGCCGCTGAGGAGCGCGATGTAGATATTTGGAAAGATGATGCGAAAGAGGATGGTGAACCATCCCGCGCCTAAACTCTGCGCTGCTTCGGTGAGTGTGCGCACGTTGATCGCTCGTAATCCCGTATCGACGGCGCGATACATGTAGGGGAACGAGAGCATCACATACGCGCCGATCAGCAGGACGTAGGTGCCGTTGCGGCTGTCGGTAAGCATGGTGCGGTTATAGCTGCGGATCAGCGCGAAGACGAGCACCACGGCTGGCACGACGATCGGCAACAGCGTGAAGATCTCGATCACGGGGCGCAGGCGCGGCAGGCGCAGTTGCACCCAATACACCGTCGGCACGATCAGGAGCGCGCTCACGATGATGGTGATCAGCGCGGTTTGGAACGAGAACATAAAGCTCGACACGAAGGCTGGCGAGTTGAGGACGTTTTGATAGGCCAGCAGGCTGAGTTCATCGCGTTTCGCGCGGAGCGAGAACTGCGCCGTAGCGAAGAGCGGCACGAAGAAGTAGATTCCTGTGATGATGAACCAGAGCCAGGCCCACGGTGATGCGCGTTTTGTCATGTGTCAAACTCCTGCATTACCCGCTCTGCCAACGTTCAGCGAGTTGGCGCATCCAAGAGTAGATGCCGATGGTGATGAGCATGATGACGATCATTCCTAGGGCGAGTGCGTTGCCTAAGCCGGGATTCGATAACGCATCGCTGCTCAGTTGCGCGCCGATCAGCAGGGTTACGACGGTGCCTTTGGTGCCGCCACCCGTTAGTGCGAAGGCGGTTGCGTGCGCGCCGAAGGCGTTGCCGAACAGGAGCGCCATAGTGCCCAGGATGGAGGGCAGCAGAATCGGCAGGGCGATGTGGCGCCAGTATTGTAGGGGCGTGGCCCCAAGGCTTTCGGCGGCTTCGCGCCATTCGGTACGCAGGCCGTCGAGCGCTGGCACCATGATCAGCACCATCAGCGGGATCTGGAAGTAGACGTAGGTGATCGTCAGGCCCCAGAAGCTATACAGGCTGAAGGTGGGATAGATCGAGATGCCGATACTGCGCAGCGCTTGGGTGACAACGCCGAGTTGCCCGAGCGTTGCGACGAAGGCGAAGGCGAGTGGCACGCCCGCGAAGTTCGACGCGACGCCCGAGAAGGTGAGCATCAACGAGCGAATGCCTTCGGGCAGCTTCCCAAGCGTGAGTGCGTAGGCCAACAGGAAGCCGAGCAACCCACCGATCAGTGCTGTGACCGCGCTCAGTTGGATGGTGAACCAGTATGATGCGCGAATGAACGGTTGGTTCAGGTCGATGATGTTCTGAAAGGTGAAGTTGCCACTTTGATCGAAGAAGCTGCGCACAACGATCGAGAATGCCGGATAGAACAAGAAGGCCATTACAAAGAGGAAAAAGGGAACGACGCCTAACCAAGCCCACGGCACCTTGTTCGCTATGGTTCCTATGCCGGTTGGTTGTGATTCTGCGCGCAATATCTTTGCCATGGTGTGCTCCAGCGCGCCGCACCCGCTTGCAGGTGCGGCGCACTCGATAGGTTATTCCACCTTGGTACCGACGATGGTCGGCCAGCCCTTGGTGATCACGTCTGATGCTTTGTTGATCTGCTCGGCGGTCGGGATGCTCACCTTCACGTCGGTCTGCGGGAGCTTCGCGAGCAGATCTTGCGGGATGACGTTGCGGGCTTTGAGATCATCGAACCGCGCGGGGGTTGCGTAGCCCTTCAACCAGAGCAATTGGCCCTCGTCGGAGTAGAGGAACTCCATCCACAGGCGGGCGGCGTGTGGGCGCGGGGCGTATGCGCTGATCGCCTGGACGTACACACCGGCCAGCGTGCCGCTCTTGGGGATGACGATCGCGATCTCGGGGTTGCCCGCTGTCTCATCGCGGTTCGCAAGGGCGTTGTAGTCCCAGCGCAGCGTGATCGGCGTCTCGCCCTGTGCGATGGTGGCGGGCTTGGCGATGACCGGCAGCAGGTTGCCCATATCGTTCAGTTGCTTGAAGAACTGCAGGCCAGGCTCGGCGTTATCGAGCGAGCCGCCATTGGCGAGCGCCGCAGCCCAAACCGAGTTGATCGCTTGGCCGGAGCCTGTTGGGTCACCCGAAAGCGCGATCTGGCCCTTGTACTCCGGCTTGAGCAGATCCGACCAATCCTGCGGGATGTTGCTCACCACGGCGGTGTTGACTTCGAAGGCCATCACACCGTAGTAATCGGCGTACCAGTAGCCATCGGGGTCCTTCATGCTGTCGGGAATCGAGTCCCAAGTGGAGACTTTGTAGGGTTGCAGCAGCCCTTCGGCCTTGGCGGTATCGCCCCAAGTGAAACCGACGTCGATCACATCGGGATTCTGCGGGCCGTTGTTGCCCATGTTGGCTTTGATCGCCTCGATCTCTTGGGCGGAGCTACCATCGGGGTTGAGGTCGTTGTGTTTCAGGAAGGGATACCGCTCGAAGAACACCTTTTTGATCTCGCCGTAGTTGGCCCACGAATCGGGCAGCGCGATGGTCGAGAGTTCGGCTTCCTTCTTGGCAGCTTCGATCAGTGCATCCATGCCGCCCGCCGCATTCAAGTCGATCGGGCCGGGCGCGGGTGCCGATGTGTTGCCTGTCACGGCTGGTGCGCTGGTTGCAGGGGCGGCTGGTTGCGCGGTGGGTTGTGCTGCTGGTTCAGGGCTTGTGCCACACGCTGCTAAAATCAGGCTGCTGAGGCCAGCGCTAGCACTGAGCCGCAGAAACCGACGGCGACTCACGGTTGTCGTCGCTTGCATATCGGTCTTACGAGTAGTCATTCACATCCTCCTTGAGCATCTGTTCGCAAAACAGCACGATCTTCCTCACCACAGCGTAGCCAACCAAGGTAACAGATGATCTTCTCTGTTATGGCGCACTATGGTTTGGAAACGCCATTGTGTGTTATGGGGTGGAATCGTTGCGATTCTCCCAGAACACCACGTTACACGCACCCGATTAAAGATGGTTAATAGAATGCGTAATGATGTGTTAACAACCTAGATAGGAAGGCTAAGAGACTGCATACTCTTTAGCTTTTTAGGAACCCATACGGTGGGTTCTTTCGCAGCGATAAAGGATCGTTGCAACGTGGTATGTTTGTTCATTGAGGTGCGCATAGTCTAGCCGATTCCCTACATGCTGTCAATTAGGTGAATGTAGTTGGAGATGAAGTAAATAGCGAAAGTAATACTAAATCGGTATGCTTTTTTTGCATTCTGACATGCAGGTGTCTGTGCTCACACCTCTGTACAAGGGATTCGCTCAAGGTGACAGCGGCATACGATGTTTGTGCGGCGCCTGTAGTGTGCGCTATGTCTCCCTATGCACGTCAAGGAGCACAGCGACACAATTCGCTGTGCTGGCGCTGCATCAAGCATAGGCGTGAAACGGAGGGCTAATTGCTGGGTGCTACCGCTAGGCCATCGCCCACATCCTCGGCGCTGAGGCCCGGCAGCGGGCGTACCGAGCCACGCAACTGCGCGGCGAGCGTAGTGATGCTGATTGAGCCGCGCTGCTTGAGTTGTCGCTCGGCCCACAGTGCCGCTAGCCCGGTGACATGCGGCGCGGCCATGCTGGTGCCTCGCATGATCTTGAAGCCACCGCCCCGTGTCGCCGAGTAGATATCGACGCCGGGCGCTGCTAGGGCTGGATGGATGTTGGAGAACGGCGCAACAGTGAGCGTATCATGCGGCGGGCCGGCGCTCTGCAGCGCTGCGATGGCGAGCACCCCATCGGCGGCGGCTGGCGGGGCGACCTCGATCACGTGTTTGGGGTTGCTGTCGCGCTTACTTTCGTTGCCCGCCGCAGCAATGATCAATGCGCCCGGCCCGCCTGGAATCAGCGTGTTGGCCTGGATCAGTTGCACCAAACTATCGAGGAGTCGCAGGTTCTGACGGTATTCGGTGAGCGCTCGTGAGGTCGCTAGCTCCACAGGCCAGTCCATCGCCACAAGGCGAGCGACGTACCCTGGGAAATCGAAGCCGAGCGACATATTGATAATCTTTGCGCCGTTGTCGCTGGCCCATTGGACGGCCTTTACCAAGGTGTGTGTGGTGGCCTGCGTGCGTTTGCCGATCACTTTGGCGATCAGCGCACGGCGGATGCCTGGTGCGACGCTGTAGCGCGGGCCTTGCTCGTTCTGCCCAAAAATTATTCCGGCGACATGCGTGCCATGCCCGCTATGATCGCCGTTGCCCTCGCCCGTAAAGTCTTGCTCGATAAGCTCGATGCCTTTGAATGCAGGGTGCGAGGCTTCGATGCCAGTGTCGAGCACGGCGACAGTGATGCCTGCGCCCGTGTAGGGACTGTCGGCTGCTCCGGTGACTTGTACTCCCCACGTTACATCTTGATCGGCGGGTGGCTCGGTGTTCGGCGCATCTTCGTCGAGCGGTGCGATGAGTTGCAACGGCATCGGGCGCGCAAGCCCGATGATGCTAGGGTCGCGTTGCAGGTCTGAATAGGTCTGCGCATCGAGTTGATGGAGATCCACCTCGTATTCGGCTGCATCACCGCCGCCCAACACGCCTCCCGACGTGGGGATACTGCGCCAGATCGGGCCGCTTGTTGTGCCGCCAGTGAGCCGTAACACTAGGTAGGTATCATCGTCCATTGTCATTCCTTTCTATAGCGCTCACATCGCAGTGCTGAGGAACATCTTTATCTCGCGATAATTATATTATGCTTGTTGTAAAACATTATAGATGCGTTATTTTGGGGTTAATAGTGTGTTAACCTTCGTAAATGTGTTATTTTTAAGGTTAACGGTGTGTTAACCTTCACAAACATGTTGTTTTGAGGTTTAACGGTACGTTAACCTCCGTAATTATATTAATTTCGGGATTTAATGGTATATTAACCTCAGAAATAGTATACAAAATTCCAAAATTATGTATTATTAAAGAGCATATTTTTACCGATTGTCGGGAGTTTTGAAGAAGGGAGTGTGATCGCCACAACAAGACTGTCGGACATCCTACTACTGCACCTACTTGTTTACCTTCACCCTTTTCTGTACTTTCTGAGTAACTGAGAGGGCGTTTAAGAATTGTGGCTCCAAATATGCAGGTGCTGGGAGGAAAGTGAGCAACGAGCACCAGCATATAAGGAGAGAGCCATGACTACGAATATATCGAAACCGAAGATGAGTCGGAAAGCC
>Ga0207874_1000532_pt1 | contig 54817 bp, 42 predicted proteins | sample HigsolmetaAR201D_FD_184833 | JGI IMG/M metagenome (GOLD analysis project Ga0207874, IMG submission 184833) | Ionic liquid and high solid enriched microbial communities from the Joint BioEnergy Institute, USA - AR20-1-D (SPAdes) (version 2) ...
GAGCGAGCGGTCGAGGCCGACGTCGCGGAACGCTCGCTGCTCGTTGTACAGCTCGTGCGCCGTGAACGGCAGCGTCGCCGCGATCGCGGCGAGCGTCCCGACCGCGAGCGCGACGACCAGCGCGTTCGGCCGGCGAGCCCACGCCCCGCCGCGCTGCGGGCCCCGCACGCCGCCGCCCGTACCGCCGGTGACGATCGCAGCGCAGACGGAGAGCGCGATCATGACGGCCGGGATCTCGGAGTTGAAGTCGACGAGGTTGTGCGCGGCGACCGCGACGAGCGCGGCCCACGCCCCCGCCGGGACGCGCGAGCGCGCGAGGGGGGTGCGGGGGCGGAGCGCCCAAGCGATGGCGGCGAAGCCCGCGAGCGCGACCGGAAGGCCCCACTCCGTCGTCCACTGGACGAGCACGTTCTCGGGATGGGTGAAGACCCAGTACCCCGTTCCCCGCCAGAACTTCGGGAACGTCGACTCGAACGCGCCGCGGCCCACGCCGACGATCGGAGAGCTCCAGAGCAGCTCGAGCGCGTTCTTCGCGATCCCGATCTTCGACATGTCGCCGCGCACGAACTTCCGCGCCGTGTCCTCGAAGATCGACAGGGAGAGGATCGCGCCGCCGACGATGGCCGCCAGGAGCACGACGGCAGGACCGGCGAGCTTCGAGCGCCGCGTGCGCCTCGCCCCGAACACGAGCAGAGCCGCGAGCAGCGTCCCGAAGACCATCGAGGCGGTGCCGCCTCGCGACAGCGTCCAGACGACCGTCGGCGCGAGCAGGATCACGATCGCCGCCGCCAGCGGCTTGGGCAGCGACTCGCGCCGCTCGATGACGGCACCGAACGCGACCAGAAGGCCGATGTTGAGGTACGCGGCGAGGTGGTTCGTGTTGAGGAGCGGCCCGATCTTGTGGATGTCGTACGCGAGCGTCTCCTTCGGCTCGTAGAGACCGAAGACCTTCCGCGCGCCGAGCGCGGGGTGCATCACCGCGGCGAACGCGACGATGACGGCCGACGCGACGATGGCACGCTCGAGGAACGCCACCCCCTCCTGTCGCCGCGCGACACGGAGCGCGCCGACGAACACGACGAGGTACGTGAGGCCACGGAGGATCTGGACGCGCGAGGCCGTGGGATCGAGCGAGATGGACGCGAACCCCGGCCCCGGCTCGCGGAGCGGAGAGAGGCACCGCGCCCAGACGTCGGCGTTCTCGCTCGCGATCTTCTCGAGGAGCCCGCGCGGCAGCGGAACGAGCTGAAGGAAGGTCCAGCCGAGGAGCACCGCCGCGACGAGCACGAGCATCGACGCGGCAGGCCTGGGCTCGAGCGGCTCGGCGTCCCACCAGAGCAAGCCCGTGGCGATGGCGGCGACGACCGCGACCGTGGCGAGGACCGGCGTATGGACCGAGCCGAGCCCGAGCGCGCTGCCGAGCATCGCGAGGAAGAGCATCCAGCGCCCGATGCGCGCGCGTAGCTCTTCGGCGCTGGCGGCTCTGCTCGAGGCCATCGGCGCCGACAGCTTACTACCTGGGCGGCCCCAAGTGAGGTCGAAGGGGCGATCAGAACCCGACCACGAATGCGGTCGAGGCGCCGATCACGGCGTTGACGCGAGAGTCACCGCTCTCCGGGAAGACGACCACCGGACCGCCGTCCGCGAGGATCTCGAGCCCGATCGAAGGACCGAACACGTGGCGGTACCCGAAGGCGAAGCGCCCGAGGAGGTTGTTCGTCACCGCGCGCGTCCCCGACACGATGTAGCGCTCGTAGCCGACGCCTCCGCGCAAGAGCAGGTGATCGCCCGCGAGGCGCGAGATCGGCAGCCTCACCTCGAGCCCGCCCATGAGGAGCGGCCCCGATTTCGAGCTCGTGGCGCCCGACTCGCCGACGCCGCCATAGCCGAGCTCGCTCACGAGCGAGAGCGTCGGACCGGTCGACCACCGAAGCGCGAGCGCGACGCCGTACGCGAGCTCGTCGGTACCGTCGGCGCCCTCGCCGAGGAAGAACCGCGGCAGGTGCAAGGCAGGCCCGAGCACGATGCCCGAGCCGTACCGGAGCGGAGACGCGTTCGCCTGGTCCTGGAGCTTCTCCTGCGCGACGTAGTAGTCGAAGTCTCGTTCCGGCTCCCCGGGCTTCGGCCCGAGGATGCCCGAGGACGAGGACGTCGTGCTCACGCCCTCGCTGCCGATCGACACGCTCACGCTGGCCGACGCGCCGTCCGCGTCGGACTCGGGCGCGGCCTCCGACGACGACGCGCCGCCGACGCCGACTTGCCCCTCGAGGATCGCGAGCCGCTGGCGGATCTGCTCCGCGTCGGGCGCGTCCGGGCGCTCGGTCAGGTACGCACGGTAGTCGTCGATCGCGGGGTACGGATGCCCGAGCTTCTCGTGGCAGAGCCCGCGGTCGCGCCGCAGGATCGGATCGTTGGTGATGCGCAGCGCGGCGTCGAAGGAAGCGAGCGCTCCCGCGCAGTCGCCCTTGCGCGCGCGCGCTCGCGCCGCTGCCGCCTCCGGGGCCGCCGGGCCCTCTCGACGGAGCGTGAGCTGCGTGCTCGACCGCGCGGGTCTTGGCGCCGTGGGCGCCGGCTGCGCCGGCTGCGCCGCAGCGACCGTCGCCACGAGCGCGCTGGACACGAAAGCGAAGGCGCCGACTCCCCGCCGGGAGGGCAACGCGAATGAGCGCATGGCGGGATCGTACGCCAGCGCTCGAAACACCTACAACTTACGATCAGGCGCCGGACGTCTAGGGCGCGCCCGCTTCGCGCGCGGCCGCGGGCTGCGCGGCGGCGGCGCGCACGGCTCCCGCGTCCACGACGAACGCCGCCCCGCGCGCGCCGGCGTCCTTCGCGCCGCCCTCTGCGGTCGCCGCGCCGCCGTCGGCGGCCGCGCCCGCGTCCGCGGCTCGTGCGGCGAGCCATTCCTTCGTCACCCAGGTCACCCTGCCGAAGCGGCTCGCCTTGTGGAAGTTGCCCTGCCCGAGGATCGGCGACCACGCGGTGCCGCCGTTGTTGGCCATCGCGTAGAAGTTCATGCGCCACGTGTCGCCCGGCTTCGGCGGGAGCTGCTTGGCGCCCTTCTGGAAGGCCTTCCACGGGATCGCGACCTCGACGACGTAGCCCTCGTCCTTGTCGCTCGGGTCGTCGATCGTTCCCTTCACCGTGACCGCGGACTTCATCTTCGGGTCCCAGTCCTCGTGGCCGAAGGGCCCTTGCGGCTCGGTCTTCGGCTTGTTGTACGCGTCGAACTGGGACTTGAAGACCTTGTTCTGCGGATTGATCTGGATCTCGTAGTAGTCGACGTTGTCGCCGTCGCCGTCGGGGTCGATCATGATCTCCGACGTGTGACGGGTCCACGTCATCGGCTGGCCGGTGACGGTCCAGTCCTTCGGCTGCTCTTCCTTCGTCGTGAAGTAGCCGACGATGTCCGGGTCCTTGATTTCGAGGAGCACGTACATGTGCTCGTCGTCCCAGAGAAGCTTCGCGCTTCCATTCACGGGGAACGAGGTATTGGGCCTACCCGTCCCCACGTCGACGAAAGGGCCGGTGCTCGCTGCGCCCTCCCATGCCTTTTCGTCGGCCTTGCCGTCGATGACGATCGTCTCGCCCTTCGCGAGCTTGCCCACCTGGAGCTGGGGGATGTCGGTCGCCCCTCGCTTTCCGTCGTCCTTTCTCGGAACGCCGGTCTTGATGCGCGCGACGATGGCGCGGTTGTCGCCGTCGTTCGGACCGCTGATCGTCCGGAGCCGCGCGTCGCCCTTGTAGATGCCGACGTACACGATCGTGTCCGGACCGCGGAGCTCCTTCGGCATCGTGAAGCTCTGCTCGTCCGCGTAGATCTTGCCGCGCTCCCACTTGTCGGGCCCGAGCACCTGGCTCTTGCCGCGCAGCTCGCGGAGCGGACCGACGTTGTCGAGGCCTTCGTGGCGATCGAAGCCCTCGTGTTGTACGTGCGTGAAGAGCTTCCAGCCTTCCTCGATCGGCTCGTCGCAGCGCCAGTAGTACGTCAGCTTGACCGGTGTCCCGGGGCCGGCGTTCTCCGGCTCGACCTTGTAGCCGACGAGATGGATCTTGTTCTCGAAGTTGACGTCCGTCTTCTTCGCGTCCGGAGGGACGGCGTCGAGGATGTAGGCCTTGAGCCGCTCCTTGTCCTCGGCGCTGATCTGCGGCTTGCTGCCGACACAAGCGGCGGAACCGAGCGGCAGGCCAAGGGCGAGCGCGGCGATGACGAGAAGGTTTCGCACGGGGCCTCCTTGAGGCTCCGCATCTAAGACTCCACTGCCCGAGAACGCAAGCGCCGGATGTCGCGCCCGATGGCCCCATCGGCGCTCAGGGCCGGAGCTCCACGGCGACGAGCGCCCAGCCCGTCGACGCGTTGAGCTTCGCGTTCAACTGGTCGTTCGTCGTTCCGAGGATCGCCAGGCCCGCGGCGGCGCCTTCCTGGCCGGACCGCTCCTGACCGAACACGAACACTCCGTCCCCGGCAGAGAGCACGCGCTGCCGCATGGCGACGGCGGCGTACACGAGGCTGTTCGGCCACCGATACGGCAGCAACAGGGCGATTTCGTTGTTCTCGTCCCCGTCGACGCAACTGGCGTCGGGGTTCGTGTTCGCGAAGCCGAGGGCGATGGACTGCGCGCCCTTGAAGGCCGAAATCGCCACCACCGCGTTCTCGACCGGAGGGGACAAGGCCGTCTGGAACTGCACCGTCAACGGATTCGGTGCGTTCGGGTTCGTCCGTTTCGCGTACCACACCTCGACGCCCGTCTGATTGCGTTCGCCGCACTGCGCGTGCTGTAGCGTGAACACGATCGTCGAAGGCCCCGGGTTTTCGAGGACCGTACTCGCGTGGACGAACGGCTTCGTCGCGATCGCGACGAGGTAGGTGGTTCCGTCCGGCGGGACCGGGATCGAAGTGATCTGCTGCCCCGGGTTCTGGAACGTGCCAATCGACGTCCCGACGTGCGTGATCGGAGAGACGGGATTCGCGTCGGCCGGAACGGAGCCGTCCTCGATCGTCGGCGGCTCCACGCCTCCGTCGGGCACCGAGCCGGCGTCGTCCACGAGCCCGGCGTCGCCGACGAGCCCGCCACCTTCGGTATCGGTGCTCGTCGCCGTGCCGCTCACGGCGAGCCCGCACGCCGTCGTGAGCATGACCGGAAAGAGAACGCCCCAACCCCGCATGGCCGCCTCGATGAACGATATCGAAGGCGGCGGCATCCTGCGAGCGCCGCGCGATCCCGGCGCTCGCGCCCTTCGATTTTCGCGGAGCTGGCGAGGTCTCGGCGTCAGCGCCGGCTCTTCCTGCGCGCTTCCTTCTCGCGTTTGCGCTGCGCCTTCTTCGCGTTCTTCTCGGCCGCCGTCAGCGGCTTCATCTTCGTCAGGCTCTCGCCGGGTGAGCCGCCCCCGCCCATGCCCGGCATCCCCGGGAAGCCCATGCCGGGGAAGCCCATGCCGGGGAGGCCCATGCCGGGGAAGCCCATGCCCGGCATGCCCGGGAAGCCGCCCATCTGCGACGCCATCTTCTTCATGTTCCGCAGCGCGCCGAGCTGGCGAAGGCCGGGCAGGTTGCCGAGCAGACCGCCCAGGCCGCCCATGTTCGACATCATCTGCTTCATGAAGAGGAAGCGCTGCACGAGCTCGTTCACCGCCTGCTCGGGCGTGCCGGATCCCTTCGCGATGCGCGTGACACGCGACGGCTCGCGGATGAGCGCGTAGGGGTCCTTCTTCTCGAACTTCGTGAAGCTCGAGATCATCGCCTCGATCTTCACGAGCTCGCGATCGTCGAGGTTCACGTCGGCAGGGAGCTGATCCATCCCCGGGATCTTCCCGACGATGTCCTTGAGGCTCCCCATCCTCTGGATCATCCGGACCTGCTCGAGGAAGTCGTCCAGGGTGAAGTCGCCCTGGAGGAGCTTCATGGCCTTCTCGGCGGCCTCCTGCTCGTCGATGACCTCCTGGAAGTCCTTCATGAGGCCGACGACGTCGCCCATGCCGAGGACGCGGCTCGCCATGCCCTCGGGGCGGAACTCCTCGAACTTGTCGATGCTCTCGCCGACACCGGCGAAGCGGACGGGCGCGCCCGTGACCTCCTTCACGCTGAGGGCGGCGCCGCCGCGCGCGTCGCCGTCGAGCTTCGTGAGCACGACGCCCGTGAGCGAGAGGCGGTCGTGGAAGCCCTTCGAGACCTTGACCGCGTCCTGACCGATCATCGCGTCGATGACGAGCAGGATGTTCTCCGGCTGCGCCTTCTCCTTGATGTCGGCGAGCTCCTGCATGAGCTTCTCGTCGATCGCGAGGCGGCCGGCGGTGTCGTAGATGATGACGTCGCAGCCGAGCTTCTTCGCCTCGGCCTTGGCCTTCTCGCAAATCTCGACCGGTGACGCGCCGGGGATGTTGAAGACCGGCACGTCGATGCTCTTGCCGAGCACCTGGAGCTGCTCGACGGCCGCGGGGCGCTGCATGTCCGCGGCGACGAGGAGCGGCTTGCGCTTCTCCTTCTGGAGGTAGCGCGCGAGCTTCGCGCAGGTCGTCGTCTTTCCCGAGCCCTGGAGCCCGACCATCATGATGCCGGTCGGCCCCTTCTCGGCGAACGTCAGCGCGTCGCCCTCGGCCGTCATGAAGGCGACGAGCTCGTCGTAACAGATCTTCGTGAACTGATCGCCGGCCGAGACGGTCATCGTCTGACCGTCGCGACCCTTCGCCTTGATGCGAACGACCTCGCCGAGCGCCTTCTCCTTCACGCGCGCGAGGAAGGCCTTGACCACGCCGAGCTCGACGTCCGCCTCGAGCAGGCTGAGCCGCACCTCCCGCAGCGCGGTTTCGATGTTCTGCTCGGTGAGCTCCGTCAGCCCGGCGAGGCGGTTCTTCGCCTGCCGGAAACCTTTCGCGATCGCGTCGAACATGCGTGGTCGCGGGCTTACCACGGACGCACCGAACCGGAAACCGATTGGGCTCGGGCGTCCCGACGCTCAGCCGGAGCGTCGGTCCCCGACCGGAGCGGAGGTCGAGAGCGCCCGCGCCCGACCGGTACACATTCGCGCGACCGCGCTACGCAGCCAAATTCATCAATAATTTCAACTGTTTATATCCGCGCAGTTCTTGCGTACACAGGGAAAGGCGCGAAAAAGAGGAATTTTGAATACAACGGCCGCGCTTTGTATTATCCGTTTCGAGATGGTTTCTCTCCGCGCCGAGAACCGAGGGGCGGGCCGGATGCCGGAGGGACGTCGGGAGGAAAGAATGCAGCTTCGTCCGAGGACGCTTCTCCGTCTGGGGGTGACCGCGTTGTTCGCGCTCGCGGCGACCGTCGTGCAGCCATCGGCCGCACGAGCCGAGGTCGACAACTTCGGCCTCGGTGACGGGCACCACGGCCCCAAGACGGTCGTCGGGAACGAGACCATCAATTCGTACGCCTCGATCATGAGCGACGTCGCGCCAGGCGCGACGACGATCGAGATCAGCTCCGTCATCGGCAATCCCGACGGCTTCGCACCGGGCGACCTCATCCTCGTCTGGCGCGCGACGGGCGTCGCCGCCTCCGAGGCGCCGGTCGGCAATCAGTCGAAGCGGCTCAACCTCGCGACCGCGCTCGCGACGACCTCCGGTCCCACGAACGAGGCGGGTCTCGTCGGCACGTACGAGTTCGCGCGCATCGCGAACGTCTCCGGCTCGACGCTCACGCTCACGAAGCCGCTCGTGCGCGGGTTCACGAAGCTCGTCTCGCAGGTGGTGAAGGTCCCCGAGTACACGACCGTGACGATCCCCGCGGGCGCGAGCATCCAAGCGACGGCTTGGCAGGAGATCGGCGGCAACCCCGCGAAGCCCGATCCGACGAAGCCTTGGGCAGGCGGTATCGCCATCTTCCTGGCGACCGGCGCGATCACGAACAACGGGCTCATCCACGCGAACGCCCGCGGCTTCCACGGCGGCATTCCGGAGCCACGGCTCCTCAACGCGGTCGGTCTTCTCTGCAGCAACACCGTCCTGACCGGGGACCCGACGCAGCTACTGAACCCGTACTCGCCGAAGGGCCAGGGCGTCGTGCACTCGGCGTACACGGCGAAGTCCGGCGGAAAAGGCAACGTCTCGATGGCCGGCGGCGGTGGAAACTGCGTCGAGGCCGGCGGCGGCGGCGGGGCGAACCGCGGCAACGGCGGCAACGGGAGCGGCACAATCCTGAACCTCGGCGCCGGCGGGCTCGGCGGTGTCGGAATCGACTACGACGTCGCGACGCACCTGACGATGGGCGGAGGCGGCGGCGCCGGACGACACATCGTCGGGCTCTTCAGCCAGGTGAGCTTCGGCGGCTTCGGCGGCGGCGTCGTCTACATCCGCGGGCAGTCGCTGACCGGCAACGGCAGCATCCAGGCGAACGGCGGCCACGGCGAGAACTCCGGCATCATCGGCCTTCCCACCGGCATCGCGAGCGAAGGTTCGGGAGGCGGCGGAGCGGGAGGCACGGTCGTCGTGCGCCTCGCGGGCGAGCTCGACTGCGACGTCATCGGGAGCGCCGGCGGCGACGGCGGCAACGCTCAGGTCCTCGGCCTCGACGTCTTCGGCGCGGGTGGCGGCGGCGGCGGCGGGCGCGTCCTCTTCCAGGCCGCAAGCAAGACGGACAAGTGCAAGATCGTCGTGGCGCCCGGCAACGCGGGCAACGACAGCTCGAACGGCGCGCAGAACGGAGGCGCCGGCGAGACGTACAACCCGCCCAGCGGCGGCTTCTGCCTCCCGAACGCAACGCCGGGGACCCCCGGCGCATGCATGAATCCGACGCCCGTCTGCGTGCCCGGCACCGGTGAGTGCGGCAAGTGCGACGGCCCGTTCGGAGGCGGCACGCCGCGCGCGTGTCCGCCGACGTCGACGGGGGCGGCGCCGACCTCGACGGCGCCGGTCTGTCTGCCCGACGGCTCCTGCACGGCATGCAACGGCGACTTCGGCTCGGGCGCCGTGCAAGCGTGCCAGCTCGCCGCCGCCCCGCACTGCTTCTCGGACGGCTCGTGTGGGAAGTGCACGTCGAACGCGGACTGCGCGACCGGCACGCACGGAGGACCGATCTGCAACGTCGAGACGGGCTCGTGCGGCGTCGAGTGCACGAAGGACGAGGACTGCAAGCCGACGGAGTGGTGCTCGCCTCGGTCCGCCGACGCCAAGCTCGTCTGCACGCCCAAGACGCCGAACGGACAGCCCCTCCCGGGACACTCGCCGATCGACGGTGAGTGCACGCCTCCGAACGGGCAGCGCGTCTGCCTCTCGGGGAAGTGCGAGGAGGACGACGACCTCTGCGGACTGAAGAACGGCTCTCCCTGCGGCGCCGCCGGTGACTGCCGCTCGGACATCTGTCATCCGAACGACGGACGCTGCGGGTTGCCCAACGGCGAGCCGTGCACCACCGACGAGCAGTGCCGCAGCGAGATCTGCGTGGACGGCGTCTGCGGCCAGCCGAACGGCGGCCCCTGCACGTCGAACGAGCAGTGCCGCAGCGAGATCTGCAAGGACGGCCGGTGCGGCCTGCCGAACGGCGAGCCGTGCACCACGAACGAGCAGTGCCAGAGCGAGATCTGCAAGGACGGCCAGTGCGGCCTGCCCGACGGCGAGCCGTGCACGTCGAACGAGCAGTGCCAGAGCGAGCAGTGCAAGGACGGCGTCTGCACGAGCACGTGCGACGGCGACGAAGACTGCAAGCTCGGTGAGGTCTGCGACGGCACGACGAACACGTGCGTGCCGGGTTGCCGGCCGGGCGGCGGATCCGCCGACGCGGGCGAGGGCGGCAAGTGCCCGTCTGGCCAGGAGTGCGTCCCGGTGGACGGCAGCGACATCGGGCAGTGCCAGCCGGACGGCGACGGCGGCTTCGGTGGCTACGGGGTCGACGGCGGCTTCGGCGGCCCCGGGAACTTCTCGGACTTGAGCGGAATCGTCGAGGGGGGCGGCTGCGCGTGCAACACGACGGTCTCGTCGGCAGCCTCTCCGTTCGCGGTGATGGGAGCGGCGTGTGGTGCGCTCTTGCTGGTGCGCAGGCGTCAGCGCCGCGCTCGGGAAAGCATGCAGCGTGAGTCCTGATCGAGGGTGAGAATGAAATGAAAAGAATCGTTGCCTTGTCTCTTGGCGCGTGCGCATTCGCCTGCGTCGGCCTGTGGTCGGGGTCGGCGAAAGCACAACGCACGGGCTTCGCACTCGACCGATTCGAGCCGGCCGAGCGCGGCAGCCAGTTCTTCGTGAACGATACGCTCGACTTCCGCGGTGACCTCCGACCCTCGGCAGGACTGACGCTCGACTACGGCTACAAGCCGCTCGTCGCCTACGACCTCGCCGGCAACGAACGGAGCGCCATCGTCCGGCACCAGCTCTTCGGGCACGTCGGCGGCGCGCTCGTCCTCGCGGATCGCTTCCGGTTCGGCCTCAACCTGCCGGTCGCGCTCTACCAGGACGGCGAGACGACGACGATCAACGTGAACGGCGTCGACGAGACCTTGAAGGCGGCGGACAAGCCGGCGATCGGCGACGTCCGCCTCGCGGCCGACGTTCGTATCCTCGGTACGTACGGCGGCGTCTTCACGCTCGCCGGCGGCATCCGCGCATGGCTCCCCACCGGACAGCGGTCGCAGTTCACGGGCGACGGCTCGGCGCGCATCGCTCCGCAGGTCATGGCCGCCGGTGACATCGGGCCCCTCACCTACGCGGCGAGGCTCGCCCTCTCCTATCGCCCGCGCGACGACGCGTACGCCGGCAGCCCGCTCGGAAGCGAGCTGCTCGGCGCCGCCGGCGTCGGCCTGAAGACGCTCGACGGAAAGCTCGTCATCGGCCCCGAGGTCTTCGCCTCGAGCGTCTTCACGGACTCCCGCTCGTTCTTCAAGACGCGCGGCACACCGGCCGAGTGGCTCTTCGGCGCGCACTACGACATCGCCGACTTCCGCATCGGCGCCGGCGTGGGCGGCGGCCTCACGCGCGGGTACGGCGCTCCGCAGCTCCGCGGGCTGCTCTCGGTCGCGTGGGTGCCCGCCTACGAGCGGCCCGATCGCGACAAGGACGGCATCCCCGACGACGAGGACGCCTGCCCCGACGTCGCGGGCGTGCCCGATCCCGATCCGAAGAAGAACGGCTGTCCTCCGGCGCCGCCCGACACCGACGGCGACGGCATCATCGACTCCGAGGACGCCTGCCCCGCCGAGCCCGGCCCGCGCACCGACGATCCGTCGACGAACGGATGCCCGGATCGCGACAAGGACGGTGTCATCGACAAGCTCGACGCATGCCCCGACGTCCCGGGCGTCAAGCACTCCGATCCGAAGAAGAACGGGTGCCCGCCCGATCGTGACGACGACGGCATCCCCGACGACGAGGACGCCTGCCCCGACGTTCCGGGCGTGAGGGATCCCGATCCGAAGAAGAACGGATGCCCGCCCGATCGCGACGGCGACGGCATCGTCGACCCCGAGGACGCGTGCCCCGACGTGCCCGGCGTGCGCGACCCCGATCCGAAGAAGAACGGATGCCCCCTGGTCGAGGTCACCGAGAAGGAGATCAAGATCAACCAGGAGGTGAAGTTCAAGTTCGACAGCGCCGAGCTCCTTCCGGAGTCGGACACGATCCTCGGCGCGGTGAAGCAAGTGCTCGACGAGCACCCGGAGATCAAGAAGGTGCGCGTCGAGGGCCACACCGACAACATCGGCAAGCCCGACTACAACAAGAGGCTCAGCCAGCGGCGCGCGGACGCGGTCCTGAAGTGGCTCGTCGCCCACGGGATCGACAAGAAGCGCCTCGTCGCTCAAGGCTTCGGTCACGAGCAGCCGATCGACAGCAACGAGACGGACGCCGGGCGCGCGAACAACCGCCGCGTGGCGTTCACGATCCTCGAGCGCGACAAGAAGTAGCTCCACGCTCATCCATAGCCCCCACGCACGCGGCCCTCTCATCGAGGGGGCCGCGTGCCCTTTTGTGACGGTGGAACGCGCGATGCAGCTTCCGTCCGCATGCAACCGAGGACGAAGCGCGCGTGGACCAGCTCCGCCGTGGCCGCGTTCGGCGGCGCCGCGCTCGGGGCGGCGCTGTCGGCGATCGTCTTCGGCTCGTGCTTCGTCGAGCGCGACCGCGACGCGGTCGCGCCGAGCAGCTTCGTCGCGCCCGCGATGGCCGCGAACGCGGACGCACGGGCGCCGGCATCGCCTGCCCCGAACCAGACGCCGCCTCGCGCAACGACGACAGGAGACGCCGAGGCGCCGGAGGAGGAAGAGAAGGCCGACGAGACCGTCGCCCGAGAGGAGCCGCCCCCGCCCGAGCCGCTCGAGGAGCCCGAGGAGAGCGCACCGCCCGAGGTCGCCGCGCGCGAGCCGGCCGCTCCTCCGGCCGAGCCGTCGCCGGCGCCGGCTGCCGAGCCATCGCCGCCGGTCGGCTCGAACCCGCTCTCGCCGCCGATGTCCGCGGGCGCGGGTCCGTTCTTGACCGAGGCGCCGCCGTGGGCGGCGAGCGCGATGCCGCCGCCCGATCCCGACGTCGGCGCGGGTCCGTTCATCACCGATCCGCCGCCGTTCGCAGCGAGCATCTTCCCGACGGATCCCAACGCCGGCGCGGGCCCGTTCACGACCGAGCGAACCTTCGGCCTCGGCGCTCCCGCGCCGCCTTCGCCGCCACCGCTCGCTCCGCCGGGAGAACCAGCGGAGCCAGGAGAAGGCGCGCCGGAGCCGATGCAGCCTTCGGCGGCGCCCGGAGCGATCGTGATCGTGCCGGTGCCCGTCCCCACGCCAATTGCGCCCGCGACCACGTCCCCGCCGCCGGCGACGGCCGGAGCCGTGCCGTTCGTCGAGCCCGGCATGCCCGGCGCAGGCACGGCGACGCCGGGCACGGTCCCCGGCACGACGCCGTTCGGACCTGCAGGCACCTCGCTCGGTACGCCGGTGACCCCGGGCTTCATGGGCGGCCCGCCGACGACCGCCCCCGCGATGCAAGGCGGCGCGTGGCCGGCACCAGGCGGCCCGACCACGGCCCCGACGTGGCCGTGATCCCCAGGAGCCCGGAGCCCTCGATCCCTGGAGCCCGGAGCCTGGAGCCTGGAGCCTCAGATCCGATGCTTCCTCTTGAGCGCGCGCACCTGCTCGTCGCACTCGGCGAGCGCAGCGCGCCCCTCGTTCAACAGCTCCTCGGCCTCTTCGAGCTTCCTCGGCATGTCCTGCGCCTCGGGCGAGTCCTTCGCGAGCGTGCCCTTCTCGAGCGCGTCGAGCCCTCGCTCCACCTCCGCCTTGAGACGGAGCGCCTTCGCGGTCGGCTCGCCGGCGGCGAGGCAAGCGTCGCGCGTTCGACACGCGTCGGGCGCGGTGCACGGCGTCGCCTTCAGCGCGTCGACGGCGGCTGGGATCGCCGCGTTGTCGGCCGTGCGAAAGCGACCGATCGCGGCGAGCACGCTCTCGGCGTCGCGACGCTCCGAGCTCTCGCACGCCACGAGCGTCGCGCCCGCCGCGACGGCGATCACGAGCCGGAACGCACGGACGCGTCGAGTCACGAGAGCTCCACCTTGCTCCACATCTCGCGGAGCATCTTCTCTTTGCGACGATCCGTGCGGGTGATGATCCGCGCGACGCCCCACGCCGCGAGCAGCTCGCCCTCCTGCCCGAGCGCGGGAAGCACGCTCCGGCCGGTGACGAACACGTTCCCGAGCGGCGTGCGAACGTGCTCGCCCGCGAGGCCCTCCAGGTGAGGCGGCCTCACGCGGAAGCGCGGGACCATCGGCTCGGGCTCGAGCGAGCCGCCGGTCGCGCGAAGGCGCGCGCGATCGACGAGCAGCGCGCGGAGGCCCCAGCGCTTGTCGCCGACGTTGACCGCGTCGACCGCGTTCTCGTCGCGGAAGTCCCAGAGCGGAAGCCCGTCGTGCGGCGAGTCGCAGAGCAAGAGGTGCCGCTCGACGAACGGCAAGAAGTCCATCACCGTGCGGAGGATCTCCGTCCGCATCTGCTTCGGGCCGGGTGTCTCGCCGTGCGTGACGAGCGCCTCGGCCACGAGCAGGGTCGCGTCGCCGGCCCCTCCCGGAGCCTTCTGGAGGTGGACGGCGGGGCCGGTCTTCGGGAGGAGGAACGCCTCCGTGGCGAGCTGCTTCGGCACGCCTTCCGGGCGCACGACCAGCGAGACGACGAAGCGACCGCCGGCGGGCTCGACCACCGGATCCTTGTCGTTGCGGCTCGGCACGAACGAGCGGGCGAGCTCGAGCAGGCGGACGCTGGGCATGTCCGAGACGACGAAGCCCACGCCGACGGGCGCGTCGTCTCCGTCGACGACGACGCCACGGACCTTGCCGCCCTTGTGGACGAGCTCGCTCGCGCGATCGGCGATGCGCGTGTCGCCGCCGTGCGCCCGCACGCGATCGAGCAGGAAGTCGACGAGCTCGTCTTCGCCGCCGGCGAGACGGCTCACCCCGCGCGTCCACGCGCCGTGCAGCCGCGCGAGCGCGAACGCCGGGACGTTGTCGACGAGGTCGCACGCGAAGCGCGCGGGCGCGATCACGACCTCGCGGAACGCGTGGTCGCGCGGGAACTCCGCGAGGAAGTCCGACCCGTCGAGCCATGGCAACGTCGCGAGCGCGCGCGACGTCTCGCGCCGCTCCCAGAACGTGCCCGGAGGCCAGACCGCGTCGCGCTCGAAGGCGGCGTCGGCGGCGGCGTTCGTGCGCGCGAGCTCGGCGTACAGATCGTCGACGACGCGTCGCACGGCCGGGAACTCGCGATCGATCTCGCGCGCGAAGAGCTGCGTGTCGGGCGGCAGATCGAGCCGCATGTCGGGCCCGAGCACCTGGAGCATCGGATCGAGCGCGGAGAGCCTGCGCCGGAACGTCTGCGACTGCGCGAGCTCCACGAGGACGCGCCCCCACGCCGGCGAGGACGCGGACAGGAACGTGAACGGACGCCGCGCGAGGACGTGGCCGTCGAAGCCGTACGTCGACCGGCGGTAGCCGTGCCCGAGCACGAGCACGCGCCACGAACGCCGCGCAAGGAGCGCCGCCGCGGCGAGCGCCCCGATGCCGCAGCCGAGCACGACGACGTCGTAGTGCTTCGACGACGAGCTCATGACCTCCCGACTTCGCTCGCAGGCCGAACGCGCGCGCGCGGCCGCTTGCCCTCGGGCTGCTCGATCGTGACGCGCCCCTCCACGATCCACTGGAGCGCCGTGGGGAGCAGCTCGTGCTCCTTCTCGAGGATGCGCGCCGAGAGGCTCGCCTCGTCGTCGTCGTCGAGCACGGGGACCGCGGCCTGCGCGATGATCGGCCCGGTGTCCATGCCTGCGTCGACGAAGTGCACCGTGCACCCGGAGATCGCGACGCCGTAGTCGAGCGCCTGCTTCTGCGCGCGCACGCCCGGGAACGCCGGCAGGAGCGCAGGGTGGACGTTCACGACGCGGTTCGGGAACGCGTCGAGGAGCGTCGGGGTGACGATCCGCATGAAGCCCGCGAGCACGACGAGGTCGACGTCGTGCGCCTTCAGGACCTCGACGACGGCCGCGTCGAACGCCTCGCGCGAGGGGAACGCCTTGTGGTCGACGACGATCGCGGGGACGCGCGCGGCCTTCGCGCGATCGAGCGCCTTCGCCGTGGCGACGTTCGAGATCACCACGCCGACCTTCGCCTGGAGCCTTCCTGCGGCGACGGCGTCGAGGATGGCCTGGAGGTTGGTGCCCGTACCCGAGACGAGCACACCGAGGACGAACGGCTTCTTGCTCACGGGAAGATCACCCTCGCCTCGAAATCGGTCCCTTCGGGCACGGAGACGATCTCGCCGAGATCGATCGGCTGCTCGCCCAGCGCCACGAGCGCCTCGCGCGCGCGCTGCTCGTGCTCGCGCGCGACCACGAAGACGAAGCCCACGCCGAGGTTGAACACGCGCCGGAGCTCCGCCTCTTCCACCTTCTCCGCGATGAGCTCGACGATCGGCGGGCGCCGCCACCCTCCCTGGAGTCGGACCCCGAGCCCGTCGGGCAGCACGCGCGGCAGGTTGCCGGGGAGACCGCCGCCGGTGATGTGGCTCATCGCCCGGACGTCCACGCCCGCCGCGAGCACGGCCTGGACGTGCCGCGCGTAGAGGCGCGTCGGCGCGAGCAGGGCCTCGCCGACGGTCTTGCCCTCGAGGCGCGCCGGCCGGTCCGCGTGCCCGAGCTTCATCGCATCGAACAGGACGCGCCGCGCGAGCGAGTAGCCGTTCGAGTGGAGCCCGCTCGACGCGAGGCCGATGACCTTGTCCCCTGCGACGACGCGCTTGCCGTCGACGATCTTCGATCGCGAGACGACGCCGACGGCGAACCCGGCGAGGTCGTATTCGCCCTCGGCGTACATCCCGGGCAGCTCCGCCGTCTCGCCTCCGAGCAGCGCGCAGCCCGCCTCGCGGCAGGCCTCGGCGATGCCCTTGACCACCTTCTCGGCGACGCCGACCTCGAGCTTGCCCGTGGCGAAGTAGTCGAGGAAGAAGAGCGGGCGCGCCCCCGTGGTGACCACGTCGTTGACGCACATGCCGACGAGGTCGAAGCCGATCGTGTCGTGGACGCCCGTGAGGAACGCCACCTTCAGCTTCGTGCCGACGCCGTCGGTGCCGCTGACGAGCACCGGATCCTCGATCCCGGACGGCACGGCGCAGAGGCCGGCGAAGCCGCCCACGTCCGCGAGCACCTCGGGGATGCGCGTCATCTTCGCGAACGGCTTGATCCGCTCGACGAGCTCGTCGCCCGCGTCGATGTCGACTCCAGCCTCGCGATAGGAGATGGATCCCATCGGGGTCGTCCTTAGTCACAACGGCGGTTCGCGACAACTCTCGCGGCCGAGCTCGGTCAGGACCGCCGCCGAACGACCTTCGGTCCGCTCGGGGGCGGCGGCGGGGGAAAGGCCGCCTCCTCGATGAGCTTCTTCACGAGGGTGCGGTGACAGCGGGCGGCGTCCGTGCACGCCGACGAGCAGAGCAGCGTGATCGTCTCGCCGGCACGCACGCGCGCGGCGAAGCTCTCGATCCAGTAGCGCTGCCGGCGCATCTCCTCGAGGAAGCGCCGCTCGTACTCCTCGAAGGGGATCGGCGGCGCCCCATTCTTGCCGTACGCGGCCGCGAGCAGCTCGACGCTCGGCGCGAGCGCCTGGCACCAAGCGTCCCACGGCTCGTCCTCGCGGCGCACGTTCCGCGGGCGGTAGCGGCAGACGAGGAGGCGATAGCCGTCCTCGGGCTCCGGGGGATCGTTCCAGCGCTTCGTGCGAACGGGCACGTCAGTCCTCGGTCCTCGGTCCTCAGCGGTTTCGTCATGGCTCGGATTGGCCTTCTCGCCAAGCTCGGCCGCGTCCGGCGGATTGTCAGGCGCTCGGGTGATCCGAGCTGCCGAGAATTTGGCTCGGCGAGAGCGACCGTCGTCCACTTCGTTTTGTGAAGCTCGATCGCCTCGACTCGGGCCATCGCGCTGGCCTTGGCTTCTTTCGTGCTCGTTCGCGGGCGGCGCGGACGGCGCTGACCGTTCTCTTCGTGAGCGTGTTCGGCGCGACCATCGCCGGATCCGCGATGGGGGCGCGGCCGCGGGCGGTGCGCGTGACGCATCGCGCGCCGGCGGCCGCGCAGGCGCCGCGACCGCGCGCCGAGCCGAAGCAGGCGCACGTTCCTCTGCGTTGGCTGCGCGGGCGGCTGCCGCCGGGCGGCGCGGTCGTGGGCAGCGAGGTCGTCCACACAGTCCGCGAAGGAGAGACCTGGCAGTCGATCGCCGACGCGTACCTCGATTTCACGAGCATCTACGACGCGCTCGATCTCGCGAAGGCCATCGTCCACGAGAACCTCCCCGAGTCGAAGCGCGGCCCGGTCCCAGGGCTCCGCGTACGGATCCCGAGCATCCTCCCGGAGGCGCCGAAGACCGGAGCGGCCGCGCGCATCGGGCTGCCCGCGGACGGCATTCTGAAGGGCGTCTACGTCCGCGGGACGACGGCGGGCTCGCGCGCGTATCCGAAGCTCCTCGACCGCGTCGTCGCGCACGGCATGAACGCGATCGTCCTCGACGTGAAGGACTACGACGGGCCGCTCACCTACCCGTCGAAGGTCCCGCTGGCGGTCGAGAGCGGCGCCGCCGACAAGCCGCCGATGCGTTCGTACGAGCGCGCGGTGCGCTTCGCGCACGAGCGGGGCATCCGCGTCATCGCGCGCATCTCGTGCTTCAACGACGCCCTGATGGCGAAGGCGCATCCGAGCATGGCGATCCGCGGCATCTCCGGCCACGTCTATCGCAACGGCTGGCTCGACCCGCGGAACGAGCGCGCGCAAGGGTACGTCCTCGACCTCGTCCGCGAGGTGATCGACATGGGCGTCGACGAGGTCCAGCTCGACTACGTGCGCTTCCCCGTCATCGGGATGAAGAACATCGACTTCGGCCTCGACACGCGGAAGAACCCGAGGGCGAAGATCGAGGTCATCACCCGCTTCGTCGAGCGCGTCCACGCGCTCACGCGCTCGCGCGGCGTGCCGCTGTCGATCGACGTCTTCGGCGTGATCGCGTTCGGCAAGCCCGTCGACATGCAGAACCTCGGTCAGGACCCCGCCGAGCTCGCCAAGCACGCCGAGTTCCTGAGCGCGATGGTCTACCCGTCCCACTTCGATCCCGGCTTCATGGGCCGCGAAGAGCCGGCCGACCATCCGGAGCTCGTCGGCCTCGGCGTGAAGCACATGCTCGCGCAGATGGAGGCGCGCGGCCTCGACCTGGAAAGGAGCGCGAAGATTCGCCCTTGGCTCCAGGCGATGCGCCACGGGGCGTCGAACTACGGCCCCGCCTACATCCAAGAGGAGATCCGCACGAGCGACCGTGCGGGCGGCAAAGGATGGCTCCTCTGGAATCCCGGTCAGGTCTACGACGTGGCTTGGAGCGCCCTGCCGCGCGTACGCGTCGCGAACGACGATGCCCGTGCCAAGCCGCCGATGGTTCGCGCAAGGCACGTCGAGCGCTGAAGCTCGCCTGCCCGTGCCGATGTCGCAGGTTGCGGCTGGGCTCGGCCTATTCGGGGCGTGCATGACACGCCCGGACAAGAACGATCGCCGATCGGCCGAGCACGGCTATCATGGTCAAGCTCCATGGAATCCCCGGAGAGCACGCTCGCCCCCGGCTACCGGCTCGACCGCTACGAGCTGCTCTGCCCCATCGCGTCGGGCGGCATGGCGAGCGTGTGGCTCGCCCGGCTCCGCGGGAAGCGGGGGTTCGAGAAGCTCTTCGCGATCAAGACGATCAAGACGGAGCTCATCTCCGACCCGAACTTCCAGGAGATGTTCCTCGACGAGGCGCGCATCGCCTCGCGCATCATCCACCCGAACGTCGCTCAGATCCTCGAGCTCGGCGAGCAGGACGACATCCTCTACATCGTCATGGAGTACGTCGACGGCGACTCCGTGGCGAAGGTGAACCGCCTCGCGCTCAAGCGGGGATCGCCGCTCCCGCCCGGCGTCTCGCTGCGAATCGTCGCCGAGACGTGCGCCGGTCTCCACGCCGCCCACCAGCTCAAGGACGAGAACGGCGAGCTGCTCGGCGTCATCCACCGGGACGTCTCGCCGCAGAACATCCTGCTCACGACGGCCGGCACCGCGAAGGTCATCGACTTCGGCCTCGTGAAGGCGAAGAACCGGCGCGCCGCCGAGACGGAGTCCGGCGTCGTGAAGGGAAAGATTCGCTACATGGCCCCCGAGCAGGTGGGCGGAAGGCGCATCGACCACCGCGCCGACGTGTGGGCCGCCGGCATGTGCCTCTACGAGCTCGTCTCGGGCCACGTGCCGTACCACGAGGAAGACGACCTCGACGTCATCAAGCGGCTCATGAGCGACGATCCGCTCCCGCGGTTCGACGTCGCGCTTCCGCCGCAGATCGAGCGCATCCTCACGCGCGCGATCGCCAAGGATCCCGAGGCTCGCTTCGAGAGCTGCGCCGCGATGCGACGCGCGATCGAGGCCGCGATCCACGAGCTCGAGCTGCCGGCCGAGAACGAGGACGTCGCCGAGTTCGTCCGCACGAACCTCCCGGAGCTCGCCGCCAAGCGCGCGAAGACGATCGCCGCCGCGATGGAGGCCGCCGAGACGCGCGCAGCCGCCGCGCCCTCGCTCGACGCCGGGGACATCGCCTTCGATCCCACCGAGGTGTCTCCGCGTGCCCCCGACGGTGAAGCGGCCCTGCCGCTCACGCGCAAGCGCACCGACGAGGCGGAAGCCAAGCCCGCCGCCGATCCCGAGGACCGCACGGAGGGCCTCGACAGCGACGGTCACCGGAACGTGTCGAGCGCGGCGACGCGCACACCGAGCACCACGACGCTCACCGCACAGCTCGAAGAGCAGCGCCGCCGGAGCGGGCTCGGTTTCTGGCTCGCAGGGCTCGCCGTCGTCGGCGCAGGCGCATGGATCCTCTGGCCGCGCGGCGAAGGAGGCTCCGTCACGCCGGCGGCCACCGCGGCCGCCGTGATCGAGCCGCTGACGTCCGCCGCGCCGAGCGCCGCTTCTTCCACGCCGCCGACGACGACCGCCTCCTCGGCGGCCGAGCCGTCGGCAGACGCGAGCGCGATCACGGCCACCGAGGACCTCGACGCGTCCGCGGGCACGGAGACGGACACGACGGCCGAGGACGCTTCCGCTGCGGAGAAGACGAGCCGCCCGCCGGTGTCGACGCGCGTGTCGTATCGGCCCGCGGAGACGAGCGAGTCGTCCTCCTCCGAAGAGCCTCCGTGGGACGGCGGGCTCTCCCCTGGGGCGAGGCGCGCCGCGGAGATCATGCTCGCGCCGAAGCCGACCAGCACCGAGCCTCCGCCGCTGCCTCCCCTCGCCCCGCTGCCGGCGCCGACGGAGCCTCAGCTCCAGCAGTAGCGCGCGGAGAGAAGAGACGCGAAGGAGGGAGCGGACGGACCGCTCCCCTCGCCTACTTGGCGGCGACGAGCTTCGTCGTCTTCTCGACCTTGCCCATGTCGACGTAGGCGCGGTCGACCATGACGACGAACGGGCGCTCGTCGAACGACAGGTTCCCCTTGCCGTCGTGCTCGATGACCTGGAGCTTGCCCATCCCGTAGCCCATCGGCCCACGCGAGTAGTAGTGCGCCTGGAGCGTGTACGGGTAGGCGCGCTGTTCGCGCGGGCCTCGGATCGTGAAGCACTCGGGCCCGTAGCCCGTCGTCACGTCGGCGTAGAGCTCGCCGCCGGACGGCAGGCGTCTCTGTGCGTAGTAGGCGTGCCCGCCCTTGCCGTCGTGGATGTGGAAGTCGACGTCGTTCGCGTCGGTCTCCCAGACGAGGACGAACCGCAGGCTCGGGCCGTTCTCCGCCACGCCGCCGGCCTGGGTGAGCTTCGTCTGGATCTCCCCCGCGCGGGCGGGCTCGGCCCGCGTCCATGCGGCGGCGACGAGGCCCATGTCCTCCTTGAGGATGCGATCGACGCCGCGGAAGCGGCCCGACGGATACGTGCGCGTCGCGCCCTTCTTGATGGCCTCGAACGCCTTCTCGTACTCGCCCTTCTTGAGAAGAGCGAACGCGTAGAGGCGATGGCTCGCGGGGTGGTCGGGCCGCTGCTCGGCCGCCTTCGCGTACGTGTCGACGGCGAGCGCGAGCGCGCGCGGATCGTCGAGGCGCTCGAGGCGCTCCCCTGCGAAGCGGCGCGAGTCGGCGCGGAACGAGAAGAGCTCGAGGATGGAACCGTACGCGCGAGCGGCCGCCTTGAGATCGGAGCGAGCCTCGTACGCTTCGCCGAGCGCGACGAGCGAGAGCACGTCACCCGGCTGCTCGGCGTGCCAGAGGCGCGCCTCCTTCAGCGCGCGGTCCTTGTCGCCGGCCCGGAGCGCGTCCATCACGATCTTGAACCGCCCCTCGTAGGGCAGCGCCTTCGGGATGTTCGCGAGCGAGTCGTCGCCGCCGCTGCCGGACCCGCCGCCGACGAGATCGAACGTCTGCGAGAACCGCGCGTCGTTCACGACGGGCACCGGGAAGCGGAGCGACTTCGCGACGGACTCGACGCACTCCCTGAAGGTGAGGCTGCCGGGCGTTGCGACGCTCGCCGACTTCACGCTGCCGTCGGCGGCCACCACGAAGGAGATCGAGAGCCGACCGCTCGTCGACGAATGGGAGTCGAGCTCCGTCTGATAGCAGGCACGGAGGCGGGGAACGGCGCCGCGGACGACGCTCTGGACTTGGTCGGCGGAGATGCCGCTCTCGATGGAAAGCGTGCCCGGTCGGACGACGCCGATGGCGGCGGAGCCGCCGGGCGGAGGCGGCGGAGGAGCGGGAGGCGGAGGCACCCGCCTCGCCGGGCGCTGCGCGGGCGGCTCGGGCTCCATGGCCCTCGGAGCCGGACGTACACGAGCCGACTCCTCTTCGGCATCGGCCGCTCTCTCGGCGGCGGCGCGGCCACGACTCGCCCCGCCCGCGCCGGGGCCGTCGCCACGGCCGCCCCCGCCCTGGCCTACGCCGGAGAGGCCCAAGCTCTCGGCCCCGAATCCTTCGGGGATCGATTCCTCCCAGCGGCCGGGGGGCTCGTTGGCGGAGTCGTCGGACGGGGGCATCCTGCCCACCAGGCCGAAGCTCGGAGCCTCCTCGAGCTTGCGTTCGGTATCGTCGCCCCACTGACGCCCGCTCTGGACGACGGCGACGCGCCCGTCGCGCACGGCGAGGATGTCGACCTTGGCCGTGCGATCGATCCCGAAGCGCCGGTAATCCCAGTCCGTCTCGAGCACGAGCAGTGCGGTGTGCGGCGAGAGCACGCGATGGCGCGTCGACAGCGCCACGATCTGCCGCTTCGTCTCCGCCTCGGAGCTTGTCGGCGCCTCGATGAGGCTCTGGATCTTCGCCTGCGCCCACGCGCGCTCGACGAGCGGGCGGTCGATCGTGCGAAGGTCCGGCGCGAAGGTCTGACCGCCGACGTCGATCTTCATCGGCCGCTCGCCGTCGAGCTCGGCGTAGACGAGCACCTCGTCGCCGGTCTGGAGCCCGTCGAGACTCTGCGGCCAGTACCAGCGCGCGCCCTCGACCTTCACGGGGACGCCGGAGCTCGTCGCCTCTTGGAGCCGCCGCGCGAGCGCGTCCGCGCCGAGCTTCGTGTCGAGCACGACGCCGTCGCGATCGAGCACGCCGCGCGTGACCGTGCGCAAGAAGCCGTCGTCACGGATGCCTCCGATCGCGAGCGCATCCATTCGCGTGATGCCGGCCTCGCGCAAGGACTCCACCTTGAGCCTCAGCTTCTGCGCGTCCGTCTCGCCGGCCGTCGCGACGCCGTCCGTGACGAAGACGAGGCGCGTCGCCTTCGTCTTCTTCGCCTGCTCCGCGGCCCAGTCGAGCGCCTCCTCGAAGTTCGATGCGCCGAGCGCGCCGCGCTCGATGATCGCGGCGACCTGCTCGTCGCCGAAGTCGCCGGCTCTGCCGTCGAAGACGGGCTCCACGTTCTGATCGAAGCAGGCGACGTGGACGGTCGTGTCCGGCGGCAGCTTCGCGAGGACGTCGCGCACCGCGCGCGCTTGGTCGGCGATGCCGAGGGCACGCGACGCGCTCGTGTCGACGAGGACGATCGCGTGATTCAGCGGCTCCGGCCGCGACGAGGCGAACGGGATGACGCGCGCGATCGCGAGCTCCCCGCTGCGGAGGCCGGGACTGCGCGGGATCCGCTTGCCGTCGACGACGAAGTCCGACGCCGGCGTGACGTTCCGCTGGTGGATTCCGTAGAGCGCGTTCGTCCTGCCGTCCGCCTCGGCGCCCTTCGTGCCGGCCACGTGCACGTTCACGTCGAGCGTCCCGAGACGCGGCAGGCCGCGGAGCGGGAGGACGTACGGCTCGCCGGCCTCCACGGCCTGCGAATACGTGACGATGATCTCCTTCTTGCCTCGTGCGGGGATCGGGAACACGCGCGCGGAGAACTCGTTGCCGGCGCCTTGCTCCATCAGCGCGGGATCCTGCTTGCGATGGAGGAAGTCCTCGTAGGCCCGACGTGCGGCCTGCTTCTCGACGACCTCGCCTTCCTGCCACGCGTCGCCGACCTTCATCGCGAACCGGCTCAGCGACGCGCCCTGCGGCAGCGTGATGCGGAACGTGCCTTCGAGCACCCGATCCTCGGGGTTCTCGAACGTGAGGTGCAGCTCGGTCAGCGCGAGGGGATCCTCGACGACCGCCTCGGCGCGGAGCGCGACGAGCTCGAGGCCCGTCCCGTCGGAGGCGGTGAGGCGCACGGGCACCTCCGCCTGCTGGACGCCCTTCTGGTCGACGACCGAGACAGGCGTGATCGCCATCGTCGAAGCGTCCGATTTCGCCTTGTAGACGCCGACGATCGCGGCGATGGCCGTGAATCCGAGAGCGCCGTAGAGCAGGGTCTTTTCGTGCATGAGCTTGGTCCTCTGTCCGCAATCTCCGACGTCGGGCGCCCGCAGGAAGGCGGGCGTCCACTTGCGACGAACGGCGCGGCCAAAAGTTCCCCTCGTGCTTCTTTGCGAGCCCCTGACCGTGCCCCCGTCCGGTCATGCAACCACGCGCGACCGGTGGTGCACAATGGTACGAGCGCCCGAACCTCCGCGTCCGGCACGCCCCTTCGCTTTCGACGGAAAACGCGAACATCTCGGCGGTTTTCCTTCTGTGTTCGCTTGCCCTACTCTTTGATCGTGCAGGCCTCTCGGCCCGATCGCTCCTCCGCATCCGACGCCGGCCTCGCGCCGGGAGAGGGCATGCCCATCGCGATCGGCGCCGTCGTGGGCAAGTACAAGGTCGATCGCATCCTCGGGATCGGAGGCATGGCCGTCGTCGCGGCCGCGACGCACCTCGAGCTCGGGCAGCGTGTCGCGCTCAAGGTGATGCGAGCCGTCCGGATGACGCCCGAGAGCGTCGAGCGGTTCATCACCGAGGCCCGCGCGGCGGTGAGCTTGAAGAGCGACCACGTCGCGAAGGTGCTCGACGTCGGGCGCCTCCCCTCCGGCCTGCCGTACATCGTCATGGAGCTGCTCGAGGGCAGCGATCTCGCCACGGTCCTCGAGCGCGAAGGCGCGCTGCGCCCTCATCTGGCGATCGACTACGTCCTCCAGGCGTGCGACGCGATCGCGGAGGCGCACAAGCTCGGCATCGTCCATCGTGACCTCAAGCCGGCGAACCTGTTCCTCACGCATCGCCGCGACGGCACGCCGCTCATCAAGGTGCTCGACTTCGGGATCTCCAAGGTCGCCTTCCAATCGAGGCACCAGGACAGACCGTCCGGGTCGCGCCGCTCGTTGACCGAAGAGTGCACCGTGATGGGCTCGCCGGCGTACATGTCGCCGGAGCAGATCCGCTCGACGAAGAACGTCGATGCGAGGACGGACATCTGGGCGCTCGGCGCGATCCTCTTCGAGCTCGTCACCGGCCACGCGCCGTTCGCGTCCGAGAACATCGGCGAGACGTTCTCGAAGATCCTCGAGAAGCCGGCGCCGCGCCTCGAGACGTATCTGCCCAACGCGCCGCTGGGCCTCAACGAGATCATCGCGAAGTGCCTCGAGAAGGACTTGAAGAAGCGCTGGGTGACCGTCGGCGCGTTCGCCCTCGCGCTCCAGAGCCTCGGCGTGAAGCCGAGCATGTCGACGCTCCCTTCGTGGGAGTCGGTCCAGGTCTCGGTCCCCAGCAGCCCGCCGCCCAGCAGCGGCCATCTCGTCATTCCGACGCCGGCGCCCGTCTCGAGGGCGCACGACGAGACCTACGTCCTCGATGGCCGCCGAAGGCCGAGCACCCTCACGAAGGTCGCGGTCACCGTGTTCGCGATCCTCGGCGGCGGCTTCGGGGCCTTCATGCTGTTCCGCTTCCTCTCGCCCGCGGACCCGATGCCCGTATCGACGCCGGCCGCGACGCCGCTGCCGCCGACCACGACCACGTCGGTGCCGATCGCGACGACGGCGGCGCCCGTGGCGGTCGCCCCCACGCCGGCCGCGACCGGGACGCTCCTCGTGATCCCGCCATCGCCGGCCCCGACCGCCACGGAGGTCGTTCCGTCGGCCGCACCTTCGATCGCCTCGACTCCACCGCACCCGACGTCGCGCGCAGACGCGGCGACCGCGAGCGAGGCCGGCGCCGGCAAGAAGGCCCGGCCCAAGCGGACGAAGGGGGCCAAGACGCCGAGCGCCGCGCCCGAACCGGAGCCTACGCCCGTCCAGCCGCCGCCTCCTCCGCCGCCCGCGCCGGAGCCGACGACGGTGAAGAAACATCAGCGCACGGACTGGTAAGATCGACGCGTCTCATGGCTTCCTTCGAGGCTCGTTCACGGCGAGTGGTGCGCCGTTTCGTCTGGAGCGCAGCCGCCGTCGCGGTGATGGCGCTGGCACCGCGAGCTCAGGCGCAGCAAGCGTCGACCACCGGCACGGCCTCGGCCCTCTTCGACGAGGGCGTCGCCCTGATGGAGCAGGGTCGATACGACGAGGCGTGCCCGAAGCTCGCGCGGAGCAACGAGCTGTCGCCGAACGGGGGCACGCTGTTCGCGCTCGCCGAGTGCTACGAGCTGAACGGCCAGGTCGCGAGCGCGTGGGTGACCTACAAGGAGGCCGCGATCCGAGCGACGGCGGCGGGCAAACAAGAAGCGGTGCAGCGCGCGAACGAAGCGGCCGACAAGCTCGAGTCCAAGCTCGCGCGCCTCACGATCGTCGTGCCGAAGCCCGTCGAGGGCCTCACCGTCACCCTCGACGATCGCCCCGTGACCCGCGAGGAGTGGGGCGTCGCGGCGCCGATCGATCCCGGCACCCACGTCATCCGAGCCACCGCCCCCGATCACGAGCCGTTCTCGCAGACGGTGCAGGTCGACACGCGGCCGGTGATCCGCACGCTCAAGATCCCCGTGCTCGAGCGCGTCCGCCTCCGCGCTCGCGGCGGCGGGCAGCGCATCCTCGGGCTCGTCGTCACGGGCCTCGGCGTCGGCGGCCTCGCCGCGGGCACGGTGTTCGGCCTGCAGGCTGCGAGCAAGAACGAGCAGGCGAGCGAGCATTGCCGCAACGGGACGGAGTGCGACGCCGAGGGAATGCGGCTCGACGAGGAAGGCCGCCGAGCCGCGACCATCTCGACGATCTCCTTCATCGCCGGAGGCGCGCTCGCCGCGGGCGGCTTGATCCTCCTCCTCACGGCACCGAGCGGCCGCGAACGCCCCGTCGCGCTCGGCGCCCACCCATTGCGCGGCGGAGGCGGGCTCACCCTCGGCGGTCGCTTCTGAGCGTGGCGCGCTCGACGACTAGTCGTCGCCCCCGCCCTGCCGCCTCTTCCCGGAGCCCTTCAGCTCCAGCGGCGCAGGGAGCGGGCCGCAGAGGGGCGCCTCCGTCGAGAGGTTGATCGCGCCGGTCTTCGGGCCTTCGGACGTCGGCTTGAATCGCGCGGACGCCGTGAACGACGCTCCTCCGTTCACGTTCCGGTTCGTGGGAATGACGGAGAAGCCCTGCCCCGAGGCGGAGAGCCTCACGTTCGCCGTGACGTTCCCGCTGTTGATCACGGAGAAGGTCCTCGTCGCGTCGTCGTCCACCCTGACCTCGCCGAAGTCGATCGACGTCCGGTTGAACGAGAGGACCGCGCCACGCGCGGTCATGTGCAGCGAGGCGAGGTACGGAGACTCGAGCGAAGGCAGCGTCTCGATCTTCAGCACGTCCGCGTAGAGATCCGCGGTCGTCATCGACGTGGCCGGGATCCGGATCGGCGTGATCGTGATGGTGGCCGACGCACCCGGCGCGAGGACGCCCGTCTTCGGGCTGATCGTGTAGTAGCTCGTGCCGACCGACGCCGTCCAAGAGAACATCAGGAGGCCGGTGTTCGTCAGCGTGACAGTCTTCGCCTGCGCCTGCGTGTTGCAATTGACGAGGCCGAAGTCGACGTTCGTCGGCGACAGCGCCGCGCTCTTCGCGCCCTTGCCGGTCAACGTCAGCGGACCGGGGAGCGGCCCACAGAGCACGGTGTCCGTGACGGACATCGTCGCGGTCCCGTCGTACGTCGACTCCGCGGGCGGCGTGAACGAAGCCTGGACCTGATACGTCGCGCCCCCGGTCACCACGTTGGCCGCCGGCGCCAGGTTGAACACGGCGTTGTTCACGGCGTACGACACCGTCGCGGGAGCGTTGCCGGCGTTGACGACCGTGAACGGCGACGTCGCGGTCGTGTTCACGCGCACGCTGCCGAAGTTCACCGACGCGGCGGACTGCGTGAGGATCGCGCCGTACGCCGTCTGGCGGATCTCGAGGACGTGCGGCTCGTCACCCGGAGCGGTCGTGGTGATCGTGAGGATGCCGCCGTAGAGGTTCGGCGTGACGGCGCTCGTCGACGGGATCGGCTTCGGCGTGACCGTGATCTGCTTGGTGGCGCCGCCGGCGAGCGTGCCGCTCGTCTCGCTCAGGGTGTAGTGCGTGGTGCCGGTCAGCGTGGCTCGCCAGTCGAACGGATCGGTCCCCGTGTTGATGATGTTGACGGTCTTCGGCGCGGCGGTCTTTCCGCAATCGACCATGCCGAAGTCGAGCGATCCGGGCTGCACGCTCGCCGTGCTCGGCGCCCCCTTGCCGCTCAGCGTGAGCGTCGACGCGCTCGCACCACAAACGGTGCCGTTCGCCTTGATGGGCACGGTGGCGACCGACGCCGCGAGCTGCGTCGGCTTGAACTTGGCGACGAGGCCCGGCACGGTGCCGCCCGGCTCGACGGTGATGGGCGCCGGCGCGCCGTTCCACGTGAGCGAGAACTGCGCGTCCTCGGGCTGCGCGAGCTCCACCGTGACCGGCTGGTTGCCCTCGTTCTTCAGGACGATGGGCACGTCCCCCGCGGCGACGTTGAGAGGCGCCTCGCCGAAGTCGGCGGTGATCGGCAAGACGTCGAGCTTGGCGCCGCCCGCGACGCGCTTGATCGGGATCTCCGTCTTCGGCTTCTTCGCGTCGTTGCTCTCGATCGTGAGCGTCGCCTGCGCCGTGTGATTCGCGTCGGTCGTCGCCGGGACGGCGGTCGCCGTGATCGTGATGGTCGCCGACTCTCCGCCGCCGAGCGTTCCACCGGCCGGCCCGGTGATGGAGAACTCGGGCGTCTCGGAGAGCGTGGCGCTCCACGTGAGCGGCTCCGCGCCGAGGTTCGTGATCGTGAGCGTCTGATCGGGCGGCGCTTCGCCGCCGCAGGGCACGAGCCCGAAGTCGATCGCGGTCTTCGAGAACGCGCCGTTCGCGGGGCCGGACGGCACGATGTCGGAGTCGGCGAGCCGGCGATCGGGGAAGCCGATGACGTCGGCGCACGCCACCGCGAGCGCGGCGCCGCACAACATCACGAGCGTGCCCGAGCGAACACCTCCCCAGCTCTTCATGATCGCCTCGGCTCCACGTTCGATCATAACACGTACGAAGACGCCGAGCCCGCGGCGTCGGGCGCAGAAACGCCGTCCCGAGCGACGGCGACCGCGCGCCATTTCGCGCCTCGACGCAAAGCTCCGCCTCCGGAGAACGATTGCCAGAAGCCGCAATCTTATCGAGAATCGCCGCGTGGCTATCCGGGTCGTCTCGTGGAACGTGCTCGCGGATGCCTACGTGCGTCGTGAGTACTACCCGTACACGCCTCAGAGTGTCCTCGATCGCGCAGGCCGCAGACGAGCCGTGGCCGAGCGCATCCTCTCGATGGCGAAGGTCGACATCCTGTGCCTCCAGGAGGTCGACACGGCGTTGTTCAACATCCTCCAGGAGCGACTGACGGAGTCGAGCGGGCGCCTCTTCAGAAAGCGAGGCAAGGGCGAGGGCTGCGCGATCTTCGTGCGGCACGCGCTCACGACGGAGCCCGAGTGGAAGGAGTACGTGTTCACCGATCACTCGACGCACATCGCGCTCGGCGTGACCTTCGCGGGCGTGAGCGTCGTGAGCACCCATCTCAAGTGGGAGCCGGAGAGCACTCCGAAGGAGGAGCATCGCGGCCGCATCCAGCTCGGCGAGGTGCTCGAGACGTGGCCCACCGGACCACGCATCATCTGCGGCGACTTCAACGCGGAGCCGAACAGCGACGTCGTCGCGCTCGCGCTCGAGCGCGGCTTCATCGATGCGTACGCCTCGCTGCCGAACGCGTACACGTGCAACGCGAACGGAAAGAAGAAGCGCATCGACTTCATCCTCCACTCGCCGGACTTCAAGTCCACGCCGACGCCCCTGCCCCCGGTCGAAGACGACACCCCGCTACCGAGCGAGACCGAGCCGTCGGACCACCTGCCCATCGAGGCCGTCCTCGAGCGCCAGGACCCGAACCGGAAGGCGTGATCGGCGAGATCACCCCCCATCCCCTCGAGGAGTGCACAAACGCACCATCCTCCGTGAGCATTTGCTCGCCCACCGTTCGAGAATTGACGGTGGGCCGCGGAAAAATGCAGGCGCACCCGACAGGAAGGGAACGATCTCGCACGGTTGATCCGATCCCCCGCACCTGGATTCCCGGCGTGCGGACGTGCCTGGATCGGACGGGTTCTCGCGACGTTGGCGGTGCAGAGCGACCGGCCCGTTTGTTGCTCGCATGACCGGCGATGGTCACGTCACGTGGGTGGCTGCTCCTCGCGGCCGGGATGGTCGCGGCGTGCGCCGCGGAGGGGACCACCTCCTCCACTTCCTACTCTTCTTCGGGAGGCCGGGAGGCCGACGAGCCCGACGTCCTCGCGGACCTGCGCGCCGACTCGAACCGAGACGGCGAGATCCGCTTCGACGACGACTCGGACGCCGAGGACAAGACGGCATGGAACGCGAGGACCGGAGCGATCTTCCTCGCGAACATCGACGACGACGACGAGCGCTGCAGGTCGAACCTCGACGACGTCACCATCGCCGACTGCAACGACGCGAGCGACGAAGTGGTCAACGGCGAGGACGACGCGCTCGACCTCGCCCGCCTGAAGACGCGTCCGTGGCCGAAGACGCCCGACGACGCGATCGGGCACTTCACGATCGGGCCCGAGACGAAGAAGGCACGGCCGTTCGTGCGCCTCTTCTACAGGAGCGGCCCCGGCCCCACGGACTTCACGCCCCTCGACGACGACACGGAGTTCTACGCGGACGAGATCCGCGAAGGGATCGAGCTCGCGATCGAGGCGAAGGACATCGTGCGCGACCTCGACACCTGGGACGGATACGTGGACGTCGTGTTCACGGTCACGTCGTCGAAGGGCGAGTCGACCGACACCGTCCGCATGCGCGTGGCGCCGGTGCTGACGTATCACCACCTCTTGCCCGCGGAGAAGGTCTGGGTCTCGAACACGCGCACGCCGGGCAACGCGGCGATGCGCAGAGACCTCGTCAAGGCGTGCAGCGCCGCCGGCCTCGACGCGCCGCAGACGATCGACACGGACGATCCGTGGACGCAGGACTTCTTCGAGCCCGCGTTCATGTCGATGCCGGGCCCGGGCGGCACCCAGCACGTCATGCGCGTGAACTACCGCTCGGCCAACGTGTTCGAGCCGGAGGACGAGAAGTCCCCGCTGCGCCCCGCCGGCAAGTTCGTCTTCCGCATGCGCGGCAAGGACGTCGCCGGCATCCAGCAGTTCGACCGGAAGCACGACGTCCGCATGGACACGCTCAACTCGTTCGGCAACTTCGAGACGGTGCCGCCGTACGAGAAGGACGGCGAGAGCTTCCCTCTCGGGCGTGTCATCCGCGGCAAGACGAAGTCGTTCTTCCCCGACCCGTCGTTCTCCACGATGATCGAGGCGCAGCTCCAGCAGCCTCCGATCGACGTCGACACCTCCTGGCTGCTCGTCGCCCACGTCGACGAAACCATCTCCTTCGTGAAGGCGAACACGAAGCGCGGCTGGAAGGTCCTCGTCAACGACGCGCGGCTCGCGCGCAAGATGCTCGAGGAGCAGGTCCAGGCCGGGCGCGGCAACGTGCCCATGTTCGTCGGAAAGACCTGGTACGACTTCGAGACCGGCCTCGAGCGCTCGGCCCAAGTCACGATCCGTCAGGTGCTCGCCGACACGGAGGTGATGCGGGCGAGCGCGGAGGCGGCCGTCGAGGTCGACGCCCAGCTCGCGGTCCTCAAGAAGGCGACCGGCCTCACGGACGACGAGATCATCCGCATCCCGTTCTTGCACACGACCTACGACGGCAAGTCCGTCGCCTACCAGCCGGCGACCGTGAACGGCATCTACCTCTCGGACACGCGCTTCGCCGCGCCCGATCCGCACGGCCCCGTCATCGGCGGCGAGGACATCTTCAAGAAGGCGATCGCCGAGCCGCTCGCCGAGCTCGGCATCACGGTCGACTTCCTCGAGGACTGGGAATACCACGTCGGAATGGGCGAGGTGCATTGCGGGACGAACACGATGCGCGAAATCCCGGACGTGAAGTGGTGGGAGAGCGGCCGATGACCTCGACCAAGACATCGACGAGGATCCGCACCGAGCACGGCAACCGAACCATCCGCGCCCTCGTGGCGATCGGCGCCATCCTGGCGAGCATCGCCGCCGCCGACACGGCCGCAGCCGAGCCACAGTCGCTGGTCGTCCGCATCCCGGCAGCCGCGCAGGCCGAGCTGCGCCGCGAGGTGGCGCGCGCGCGCGCCGTCGACGTCCGCCCGTTCGTGACCGTGCAAGGAATCATCACGAGCGCCGAGACGGCCCACGCACGCGCACGTGGTCGCCGAGCCCCCATCGCCCTCTACCTCGCGAAGCTCGGCCCGAGCGCGCTCATGCCGATGCTCGAGATGCTCGCGCTCGACGCGCCGAAGGGCATCTCCGCGAAGGCCGCCCCGGCGATCCGTCGCGATCTCATCGAGGCCGTCGGCCTCCTGCGCGATCCACGCGCCCTCCCCGTCCTCACGGCCATCCTCGACGACACGAGCGCCGACGAAGACACGACGCGGACGGCCGCCGAAGCCGTCGCCCGCCTCGGCACGGACGAGGCCGCGACCCGCATCCTCCGCGCGCTCGACGCATCGACCGGCGCTCGCGCACGCGCGATCCTCGCCGGAATGGGCGAATGCCGCCGCGCCCGCGTGGCCGAGGCGATCGCCGCCCGCCTCCGCACGGCGACCGACGACGAGACCGCACGCGTCGCCGCGCGCTCCCTCGGCCGCGCCGGCAACGCATGGGCCTGGCAGACCATGACGGACCGAGCGGAGGAGTCGCGCGTCCGCGAGCTCGCCGCCCGCGCGCTCGTCACGGCCTTCGTGCAGCGCCAGGGCGAAGCGAGGACGGCCGCGGACAACGCGCTCATGGTCGTCGACGCACCACAGACGCCTGCGCTCATCGAGGAAGCGAAGAAGGGAGCCTCGCCCGAGACCGTGCGGGCGCTCGACGAGCTGGCGGCGCGGTTCGCGAGGAATCCGTCACGGTGAGGTCTGCCCACGGCTCGTGAACTTGCGCCAGCGCACGTTCGATGGGCTCTGGCTTTTTGCCCTCCGCCACGACGAGCGACTGGCACGCCGCTCCGCAGCTCGACACATTTCTGGGGCGTGTCGAGAGCGAGCGTCGCGCCAGTCGCTCGGGCTGTCCCAGAGCTCTTCACCATGTTTCAACGCCCGCGCGATCGTCTCGAGCGACGCGCTCAGGCGCTCCGACGCGGCCTTCGGTTGCTGCGATGTAGCGTGGTGTTCGAGCGGCGCCGGCGGCACGTTCGACGTGGAAGGGCGAGCTTCGGGCGGCTGCGGTGCGGGCATCGTTTCTGCGTCCTTCTCGGAATCTCGTTGCGAAGCCTGGGTGGCCTCCTGCTCGCGAAGCGAAACCGCATTCGCCTCGGTCGTCGTGCGGCGGCTTCGACGCCCTTCGATCCGCTTCTCGACGAACGCCTTCCCGAACGTCCGCTTGGCGCGCAGCTTGTTGTGCGCAGCGCAGAACAGTCTCGCGTTCTCCGCGTCGCCGCTTCCGCCGAGCGCTCTCTCGTGGATGTGGTCGATCTCCAAGAACGCTCGCGCCGTGCAGCGTCGACCATCTCGTCGACGAAGGTGCACTGCCCGCCGTCGCGCTCGTACACCTCGCGGCGAACCGCGTTCGTGACGTACCCCGGTCGCGTGCTCTTCGTCGTCGCCGAGTCGGCCTCCTTGCGTGGACGCTTCGTCTTGCCGAACCGCTGCTTCTCGAGCTCCGCGATGAGCAGTTCGACGGCGCGCCCGAGGACCACCTCGAGATCGCCCGTCGGGTTGCGGTGCATCATCAGATTCGTCGCGTGCGCGAGCTTTTCCTTCAGCTCCGCGCTGATGGTGACTTGCAGCTTGTAGCGTGTCGGCGAGAGCGGCTCCGCCAAGGCTCGTCCTCGGTCCTCGGGCACGCGCCGCTTCGGTGCGCTCGTCGCGGAGCTCGCTGGCACATCCGGCATCGCGAGGACCGCCTGGCCGTTCGCCGTGCTCGTGTCCGGGAGCGCGCGGATCGAAGTCGGGGCGTCCGGCTTCGGGAAGCGCGCAGCGATGAGCTCCTGAACTTCGCGCTTCGTCTTCTTGCAGGCGCCGGCGAGCAGATCGCGGTGGTTCTCCGGCGTCAGGTGATCCCTCGAGAGGACCAGCGCCGAGAGGTGGATTTCACCGCTCGCCACCATCTCCAGAATGATCGGGAGCCGCCGAGCGAGACGCGCCGCCATCAGACGACGGAACGCTTCGCCTTCGCTCATCCCGAGCCGGCGGACACAGAAGCCGAACAGGGAGGAGCAGGCTGCTTCGAGGTGCAGATCCCGTGCTTCCACCTCACCCAAGTACGCGAGGAGCTTCGCGAGGAGACGCCGACCGTCACCGACGACCGCGGCGAGGTTCGAGAGGAGCTCCTCGTTCGACAGTCGTGAGAGCCCCTCGATGTTCATCCCTCGCTCTTACCATGGCGACTTTCGAGCCTCGGAAACCGCTCCGAGACGTGGCGATCGGACGACGGATCACCTCGAAAGGTCTCCGGCTCGAGAAGCCGCGCCTCAGAGCGGAAGCAATGCGCGTCCGGCCAGCCCGAGCGACAGGCGCGACGCTCGCCTCGACACACCTCGGAAATGTGTCGAGCTGCGGAGCGGCGTGCCAGTCGCTCGTCCTCGCGGCGAGCCCGAACCGCTCGACCGCGGCTGTCGCAAGCGCACGAAAAGCATCGAGGCCCCCCGCGAAGCGAGAGGCCTCGAACGCATCGGAAGACAATCAGAAGCCGAACCCGAACCCGTCGAACACGTCGGCGCCGAAGTCGCCGGGGTAGCCGACCTGACCGCTGTAGGGATCCGCCCAGATGTCGCCCATGCCCGCGGCAGCGCACGACGGACAGGACATGCCGTCACCGAACGGGTCGAGACCCCAATCCCATCCGAGCCCGAGATCACCGAGGCCACCGAGCCCGCCGAGGCCGCCCAAGATGTCGCCGAAGTCGCAGTCGCCCCAGTCGCCGAGGCCAGTGCCGTACGGATCGTACGGGAGCCCCGCGCCCGCGTTGCCGTACGGATCGTACGGGTCGTACGGGAGCCCCGCGCCCGCGTTGCCGTACGGATCGTACGGGTCGTACGGGAGCCCCGCGCCCGCGTTGCCGTACGGATCGTACGGGTCGTACGGAAGGCCCGCGCCCGCGTTGCCGTACGGATCGTACGGGTCGTACGGAAGGCCCGCGCCGAGGTCGCCGTACGGATCGAGACCGCCCGCCGTGGGGTCGAACGGCACGTCCACTCCGCCGGTGCAAAGGCCTCCGAGCTCGGCGGCGCTCTGGGCGGCGGCGATGCACTGCTGGGCCGCGGCCGCGGAGCCGCCCGAGTTCTTCAGGCACTCGAGGGCGCTCGTGAGGATCGACACGATGCCCGAGCCGCAGTCGAACAGGCCGCTCGTGTCGAGCGTGCGGAAGCGCGAGGGGCTCTTCGTCACGGCGGTCTTGAGCGCTCGCATGTCACCGAGCGCCGTGTAGAGGAACTTTGCGGAGTCCTCGTCGACGTCCTTGTTCGTGACGGTCCTCGCAGCCTCGTACTCGTGGCGCATCGCGAACAGCGAGCCGTCGAGGAGGCGCGCGCGCAGGACGGGACCTTCCTTCTTGTCCTGGTGGAACCCGATCGTCAGGCCCTTCACGACCTTCCCGTTCTTTCCGTAACCCGAGAGCACGACGTCGTTCCGACCGCGGAAGATGCGCCACTCCGTAATGCCCTCGTTCTCTTTGGTCGACGGCGACGCCTTCACCTTCACGAGCGGCTTCGGGGCCAAGAGCTTCGCGGTCGTGTGACCCTTCCCCTCCTCCATCACGGGTTGCGAGCAGGCGACAGAGGAACCCGCCAGCGCAAGCACCGCGACCAACACACCGCCCATCCGGATACGAAAGTCCATGTGAACCAGTCCTTTCTCCCTCTGACCGCCCCCAAGTGCATCGCGCGTACCGCCCGCGCAGAAAAATCCGCGCGCTGAAATTCCGCGGAAATTCGCGCAAGAACGAGCAGCTTCCCACCCGAGCGCACATCGTTACCTCGCGGTCGGCCCGGATCCGCGAAGCTCGCCCCCGCCGACCCGGATCATCCCCCCGGTGTCGTTCAGGCCGTTGCTATGTTGGGCCCATGCGAAGGCCCCTCGATGTGCTCCTGCTGGCGACGCTCGCTTGCTCGAGCCGCGCGTCGACCCCGTCCCCGAGCGCGGGGGCGCCCGAAGAGCGTGCTTCTCCCCCGTCCTCTTCTTCTTCGCCGGATACGAAGCCCATCGTGCAGACGGGCGCGCCCGTCCTACGCGCTCGGGCTCGGGAGGTCTCGCCCGAGGAGATCCGCACGCCGGAGATGCGGGAGCTCGTACGGACGATGATCGCGACGATGCGCGCCGCGCCCGGAGTCGGCCTCGCCGCTCCTCAGATCGGCGTCGGGCTGCGCGTCATCGTCCTCGAGGATCGCGAAGAGCTCCAGAAGAACCTCACCCCCACGGAGCTGCGCGAGCGCGAGCGGGTCCCCTTCAGCACGCGCGTCTTCTTCAACCCCGTGCTGAAGCCGATCGGGGACGAGACGGCCACCTTCTTCGAGGGCTGCCTCAGCGTGAAAGGGTTCGTCGGCCTCGTCGAGCGCAGCCTCGAGGTCGAGGTCTCCGGCCTCGACGAGAACGGCGAGCCCCAGACGTGGCGCGTCCGCGGATGGCCCGCGCGCATCCTGCAGCACGAGGTCGATCACCTCGACGGCACGCTCTACATCGATCGGATGAAGACGCGCTCCTTCTCGACGCTCGAGCACGCGCGCGAGCACTACGCCGGCAAGCCGATCGCCGAGATCCGTCGCATGCTCGGCATCTGATCGTCCGACGGATCACGCCCTCATCGCTTGCGCGGCGCGTTCGCGAGGCGCGCGAGGGGAACGCTCCCGATGACGTTGCGAATGCGCTGCGCCTGCTGCTCGCTCACCTCGCCGACGAGCACCACCTCCGCGCGCCCGCTCGAGCGAAGGATGCGAATGCGAAGGCGGCGGATGGGCGGCCGGCTCGCCACGTCGCGCAGATCGCCGAGGATGGGCGGCGCGATCCCTCCGCGCACCACGCGGACGACGCCGGACTCGATCTCGAGCTCGGCGACCGTCACCGCGCGACGCGCAGACACGTACAGGAGGCCGATCGCCGCCGCCGCCACGCACACGCCCAGCACGACCGTGGGGTCCACGCGGCGATCTTCGCACGTCGAGCGACGGAGCGCTCGCCTCCGACCACGGCAACGAGCAACAAGTCGTTTCCCCGGAGGAGGCGCCGATTTACTCTCGTCCTCGGAAGCCGTGTCGACCCGCGCCTTCTTCGATGACGCCGCGAGGGCGGCCGTGCGCTCGGCCATCGAACGCGTCGAGAGCCAGACGTCGGCCGAGCTCGTCGTCGCTGTACGCCGGCAAGCCGCGCAGTCCTATCTCGGGGCGGATCTCGGCTTCGGCGCGCTCGTGGCGCTCGCGGTCCTCACCCTCATCCTCTTCGTCGAACGGGAGTTCGCCACGACGTGGATCCCCGTCGACGTCGCCGTCGCGTTCGTCGCGGGCGCCCTCCTCTGCCGCTACACGCTCACGCTCCGGCGCCTGCTCGTACCGAGCAAGAGACGGCAGGAGGAGACGCGTCGCGCGGCGTGCGCCGCGTTCCACGACATGGGCGTCGGACGCACGAGCGGGCGAAACGGCATCCTCGTCCTCGTCGCCTTGTTCGAGCGGAAGGTCGCGGTCGTCCCCGACGTCGGCGTCGACCCTGCCCTGCTCCGCGATTGCATCACCCGACTCGAACAGGCCGTCGATCGACTCGACCCCGACTTCTCGGCGTTCGTCGCCGCCCTCGAGTCGATCGGCCCCGCGCTCGCGAGCGCCATGCCGCGAAGCGAGGACGACGTGAACGAGCTACCCGACGAGATGGGGGTCGCGTGATGCGGGCGAGCGGCATGCGCGCGAGCGTGATGCGAGCCAGATCGGCGCGCGTCCTCGTCACCCCCGCGACGGTGGCGCTGCTCGTCCTCGTCGCGGTCGTGCTGGTCGCGGCCGTGGCGGACGCACGACCGGGCGGAGGGAGCTCGTACTCCGGCGGGAGCCGCTCCTCGGGAGGCGGCGGCGGGGGTGGAGACGGCGACGGCGCGATCATCCAGCTTTTGATTTGGCTGTGCTTCGAGCACCCGGTGATCGGCATCCCGCTCACGATCGCCTTCATCGCCTTCTGCATCTGGAGGAACACCCGCCCGAAGGGCAAAGACTGGAGCGTCGGCGGGCACGTCTCGAGCTGGCAGCCGCCCGCGCCCGTCGTGAAGCGGCCGCAGGCCTCGCTCGACGTCATCCGCAACATCGACCCGACGTTCTCGCGCGTCGTGTTCGAAGACTTCCTCTACTCGCTCTACGCCGAGGTCCACCGCGCGCGCGGCGCGGGTGCCCTCGATCGCCTGTCGGCGTACCTCTCTCCGGCCGCCGCGCACGCGCTCCAGTCGACGACGCGCGGCCCCGTCGGCGACGTCATCGTCGGCGCGATGCGCGCGATCGAGGTCGCCGCGAACCCGCAGATCGGCTCGCGCGTCCTCGTGGAGTTCGAGAGCAACTACACGGAGGCGGGCCGCGGCTGTTACGTCGTCGAGCGCTGGACGCTCTCGCGCGGACCCGCCGCGCGGTCGCGCTCTCCGGACCGCGTCCGCGTCCTCGGCTGCCCAGGCTGCGGCGCGCCGCAGGACGCGCTCTTCGGCGGCACGTGCAGGCACTGCCGGCGCGTCGTCAACGACGGCTCCTTCGACTGGACCGTCCAGCTCGTGCACGTGATCCACCGCGAGGAGCGCCCGCCCATCCTGACGGCCAACGTCGAGGAGCGAGGCACGAACGATCCGACGATCTTCGACCCGAACCTCCCGCAGGCGCTCGCCGCGCTCCGCGCCAAGGATCCGGCCTTCGACGTCGCTCGGTTCCAGGCGCGCGTCGGCCTCGTGTTCCAGCAGTTCCAGATCGCATGGTCGTCGCGCAACCTCGCGCAGATGCGGCCGTTCCTCAGCGACGCGCTCTTCACGACGCAGCAGTACTGGATCAACGCGTACGTCGCGCAGGGCCTCCGCAACGTGACCGAGAACGCGCACATCACGAAGCTCGAGCTCGTGAAGGTCTCCTCGGACGCGTGGTACGACGCCATCACCGTCCGCCTCTTCGCGACGGGCCTCGACTACACGATCACCGACGACGGACGCGTCGTCTCCGGCAGCCGCACGAAGCCGCGCCCCTACAGCGAGTACTGGACCTTCATCCGAGGGACGAACCGCAGAGGCCCGACGCGCACCGACCTCGCGTGCTCGAACTGCGGCGCCCCGCTCGAGGTCAACATGGCGGGGCACTGCAAGTACTGCAGCGTGAAGGTGACGACGGGCGACTTCGACTGGGTCCTCTCGCGGATCGAGCAGGACGAGTCGTACACGGGCTGAGCGCCCTCAAGGACGCTCGCCGCGCGCGAGACGCGCATCGATCTCGTCGAGGATCGGCGGCACGTCGGCGATCGAGTCGACGACGTAGTGCGCGCCGGCTGCGCGCAGGCGTGCGTACGCCCGCTGGAGGCGCCGCTCGCGCTCCTCGGGAGAGAGCCGCGCGATCTGGTCGGGCGACAGGCCCATCTCGTTGCCCGTCTTCGCGAGGCCGATGGTCCACATGCCCGCGTTGAGCCCCTCCTCGATGTCGGGCAGCGTGTCGCCGACCTTCACGATCGCCTCGAGCGGGAAGACGCGCAGGTTCTTCGCGTTCTCGAGGCACATCCACGGCTCCGGCCGCCCGAACGGCACCTGGCTCGCGCAGACGCTCGAGTCCGGCTCGTATCCGCGCTTCTTCGCCTCGGCGAGGAGCAGCTCCATCATCTCGGTGGTGTACCCGGTGGTGGAGCCGATCTTGAGCCCGCGCGCGCGGAAGGCGGCGACGGCCTCGAGGCATCCCGGGACGAGGTCCGCGTAGTCGGCGAGGCAGGCCATCTGGCGCGGGACGAAGTCCGCGAACATCTCGTCGATGTCCGCCTCCGTGCAGTCGCGCCCGTACTTGGCCCTCCAGCGCTCGGCCACCGACGGGAGCTTCGAGATGGCTGCGATATGCACCCTCTTGTGGGCGCCCATCGGCGCGCGCGCCTCTTCGATCGTGATCGGGACGCCCTTGCGCTCGAAGACATCGACGAAGACGACCGCGGGCGCGAAGCACCCGTAGTCCATCGTCGTGCCTGCCCAGTCGAGGATGATGGCCTTCAGCGGACCTGTGTACGTTCGCGGCACGCTAGAAACTCTGGCATTCGCCGCGACCGTGTCCATGCGGAAGGGAATCCGTCATGGTGCGGCGCGCGAACGCCAGAGCTTCATGTCGACGCGACCGTGCGGGCGGGCGGTCCGCTGCGGCGCCCGCCCACTGCGTCGAGCGCGCCGGCGATCAGTCGCCGGTGGAGAGCGCCTTGTCGATGTCCTGCTCGTCCACGCAGGCGAGGCTGTTGTCTGCCTGCACGGTGCACCGCTTCACGTGCGAGTTGCCCTTCGAGCAGCCGCGGCCGATGCCGATGAAGCCGCCCGAGCAGCTCCCCTCCCAGTACGTGACGTAGAGCACGCGCGGTCCCGCCCCGGCGGGAGCGGAGGCAGGTGCGGGCGCGGGCGCGGGTTCGGCCGCGGGCGCCGGCGCCGCCTCCGCACCTTCGCCCGCTGGAGGCTCGGCGGGCGCGGGCGCGGCCGGCGCCGGTGCTGGTGCGGATTCGTTCGCGCCGCCCGGCGGCGTGATCCAGTGCGTCGCCGTCATGTAGCGGACGGTGTTGCTGCAGCCGAAGCTTCCGAGCGCGAGCGTCGCGCACGCGGCCAAAAGCAGTCGATTCGTCATGGCGATGCGCTCCTCAGTAGACCGAGCCCGGAACGACGTTCTCGAGCACCTGCGTGTCCTTGCACGAGGCCTCCGCCTGCGCGTTCACGTCACAGATGCGGATGATCACGTTGAACACCTTCTGGTTGTTCGCCTTGTTGGTCTCGCCGACGTCCTGCAGCATCACCTTCACGGACTTGTCTTCACCCGCGAAGTTGTGACCGACGAGGACCGCCGGCGGCTGCCCACACCCGGCGAGGGCGAGGAAGACGACTCCGGCGCCCGTGAGCGACGCCGCGGATCGGATCCGATTCGAGTTCATGGTCTCGCTCCCTCCTCGCCTCATCGCACGTTCGTCGAGCTGTAACCGGTATCGACCGACTTCGGGCAGGCGAGGTCTGTGTCGCCACCGCACGATCGCTTGCACACGAGCTTGTCACCCGTGTCCGTGCACAAGAAGAACTGGTGCTCCGAGTCTCCCCAGAACACGTAGAACTTCGACTGGAACGCCTGGAGCGTCGTCAGGCTGTGCGTCGGGTGGTCGTCGAAGGCGAGGATCGTCCGCCTCGTGCAGCCCATGGAGAGCGCGCCGAGCGCGAGCGTGATCGCGAAGAAGGCGATGCGATGCGTCCGCGTCATGTTCGTTCTCCTCAGTCTTCCAAGACGACCGCCATCTGGCGGCACTGCGTGAGCGACCCGTCGCCGCCGACCTTGCACTTGATGACGCCCTGCTCGCTCCCCTCGACGTAGAGGAACTTGATCTGGTCGCGGCTGCTCGTGATCGCCGTGACGACGCGCGGAGACGACGCGCATCCACAGGCGAGCGCCGCCACGACCGCCATCAGCGCCCCGCGCCGAAGCCAGGCAAACCGTTGCCCTTGCATGTTGCTCTCCTCTCGTGGCCTACGCCGCGAAGGAAGGAGCCGCTCCGTACGCATCGCCGCCGGCCCGTTCACGAGCCCCGACGACGGCGTCCGGCCTGGCGTCCCCTGCGCAGCGCACGCCGACAATCGAACCCCGTGATATCGCTCCCCGCGATGGCCGTGACCCGCATGATCATGCGGTTACCGGCGAGCCACACACGGCCGGCGCACGTAGTGCTCCGTGCTCCCACATGAAACGGTCGATCATGGGGTTCCGCACGCGGATCGACCGAATCGGTGCGTGCCGCTCGAGGCTCGTGCGTCGACCGCCGAGCATCTCGGCGAGACGCGGTTTTCTCGGCGATTTCGGCGCTCGGACGAAAGTGCCCCCACTCGCGCGCTCATGGCCTCACCATTGCACTCGGGAGCAAACGAGGCCCCTCGGAAGGAGAAGCCATGAGCCTTCGCATCGACCTGCACCTCCTCGCGCCCCTTTGCATCGCCCTTGCCGCCGCCTGCTCGACCCCGGCGGCCACGAGCTCGAACGACAAGAGCGACAAGACCAGCGAGAAGGAAAAGAACAAGAAGGGGGGGGACGACGCGGACGACGAAGAGGAGGAGCCGAACGACGGTGTCCCGAGCGACTTCGACGACTTTCCGGAGGAGGAGAAGGACTTCCTCTGGCCGTTCGAGATTCACACCGGCTACACGGACGGCACGCAGGTCTTCAAGGTCCCGCTCGAGACGGATCTCACCGGCAACCTCACGTGGACGGTGGCCGACCCGAGCATCGCGGAGGTCACGCCCGTCGATCCGCCCGCCGACTACATCGAGGCGAAGAAGGAGTTCCCGGACGAGGTGCCGGACCTCCAGTTCGCGATGCTCACGACGAAGAAGCCGGGCACGACGACGGTGAAGGTCAGCAACGGGAGCAAGACCGCCCAGAGTGAGCTCTTCGTCCGTGCGTACACGGCGGCGGACTACAACGTCGGCCAGACCCGCTACAAGACGGGCGGAACCGGCAACCGACAGCCCTGCGCCGGATGCCACGAGAAGCCCGACGGCTGGGACCACTCGCCGTACTGGCTCGCCATCGTCCCCGACGACGAGGTCCTCGGAGCGATCATCGAGGGCGAGTACAGGTGGGAGGACGAGAAGTACGTCCTCAACAACGGCAACCACAAGTGGAACCTCACCGAGGAGGAGAAGACCGGCATCCTCGCCTACCTCCGAGGTCTCCCGCCGCGCGGCTTCTGATCCGTTCGCAAAGGCTTGACGCGTCCGGCCGTGCGTGATGTCCGTCGCGCATGGCCGACGCAAAGACGTACGAAGGGGGATGCCACTGCGGCGACGTCCGCTTCAAGGTGACCACGGACCTCGCGCAGGTCATGCGCTGCAACTGCTCGATCTGTACGAAGAAGGGTCACCTTCTCACGTTCGTCTCGCCCGACAAGTTCGAGCTCGTGTCCGGCGAGGGGAAGACCACCGACTACCAGTTCAACAAGAAGGTCATCCATCACCTCTTCTGCTCGAGGTGCGGTATCGCCTCGTTCGGCCGGGGCATCGGACCCGACGGCAAGGAGATGTACGGGATCAACGTCCGCTGCCTCGACGGCGTGGATCTCTCGACCTTGTCGATCATCGACTTCGACGGAAAGAGCCTCTGATCAGCAACCCGGGGCGCCCGTCGGCTCGCCCGTCCGCGGGTGGACGCAAGGCACGCACGAGTGCGCCTCGGGGCAGCTCCCTCGACGGAGGAAGATCGCCTCGAGCAGACGGAAGTCGACGCAGTCGCTCACGCACACGCCCTTGCCGCCGTCGGACGGCGTGCACGTCTGCGGCGTCGCGTTCGGATCGAGGTTCTCCGCCGGGACGCAGAGCTCGCTCTTCGAGCACTCGCGGCGCTCGAGACGCTCGTGGAACTGCTGCGGGATGTCGCTGCTCGGGATGCACTTGCCGTGCATCGTCCCCGCCTTGCGGCAGCAGTCCTTCAGCTGCGGGACGGTCTCTGTCTTGGGCGCGTCGCACGAGACGGTGCTGCACGCGCCCGTCGGCTCGCCCGTCGCGGGGTTGAAGCACGGAAGGCAGCGCTCGGACTCCTTGCAGGTGTCCCGCATGAGGACGTCCTTGTGCGCGCCGACGTCCGCGAAGACCGTGCTGAAGCAGCGACCCTCGATGCCCGCGAACGAGGTGCACGTCGCGGGGAGGTGCTGCCCGTAGGCCTTCAGGTACTCCTCCGGGACGCAGAGCCCCGCGTCGCCGCACGGCGAGAGGCGCTTCTCGAGCTCCGCCTTCTTCTTGCCGTCCGTCACCAGGCGGTCGATGAGCGCGCGCTCCACGCAGCGGCCGCCGGGCGCGCACGCTTCGAACCGCGACACGTCCATCGGCTTCCCGGTGAACGGGCACGTGACCGGCTCGCCCTCGTTCGTGACGACCGCCTTGCCCGCCTCGCTGCACGCCCCCGGCTCGCGCACGTCGAGCTCGCAGATGCCCGTGGACTTGCCGGTCGTCGGATCGACGCAGGGCACGCAGCGCTCGTCGGGCGGACACGCATCGCCGTCTCCGCGTCCGAGGACGCTGCCGAGCTCGGCCACCGTCTTGACGCACACGCTCAGGCAGCGGCCCTCCTCGCCGTTGTCCTTGCAGGCCTTCGGCGGATTGCCGAGGAGGATGGTGTCGGGCACGCAGGCGCCTTCGTCACCGTCGCAGCCCTCGAGGTGCTCGAGGATCCCGTTCGGGACCTTCGACTTCGAGAGGCAGTGCGCGCGCCCTCCGCTCTTGCACGCGCAGGCGGTGAGCTTGTCGATTTCGTTCGCTTCGAGAGGCTCCGCGCAGGTCGCCGCGCTCGAGAGCGGGGCGTCGTCCACTCGAGGCGCCGGTCCCACGCCCGGGATGTCGGCGACGCTGCACGCCCAGACGAGGGACAGCCCCGTGGAGGCGAGGATCAGCCGGACGCTCGTTCGCACGAAGGCGCGCATGCCCGCCTTCGTACAAGAGGCGGACCAACGGTCGACCTCGCGGGTCGAGCGGCCTCGGGCGGTGGGTGAGCGATCCGGGCGGAGGCGGTCGCGTGCAGAGATCGGGCGGCCGCGCCCGCGTCGAACGGCCCGATGTGCGGGAGATTTCGAATGGATACGTGCCCGACCAGCCTCGTCACCGTCGGGCGTCGGCCGCACGGACGATCCAGATCCGAGCGATCCGCTCCTCGAACGCGGCGAAGCCCACGTTCCGTCGAAAGCGCGCGGTTCTTGCGCGGGCGAAACGGTCGCGAGCGCGCTCCTCGCGGCGGCATCGTCGTTGCACCAGGGATGAACGGTTGCAGCGCCGGCGGCGTCGAGGAGGGCGTCGGCGGCGAACGAGGGCGAGCCGAGCTCCGAGCTCGTGCCCGTCCGCACCTCTTGGCGGCCAGCCGTCGGCCGCGACGACTTCGTCTTGTCCTAGGAGCCTACGAAAATGAAAACCTCGCACGCTCTCACCCGTCTCGTCGTGATCGCCGCTGCGTGCTTCGGCGGCATCCATGTGCCGGTCGAGGCCGCAGCAGAGACCAAGGCCGCCGCGCCCGCGCTCACGGCTTCCCAGATCGTCGCGAAGGTGGTGGAGCAGGATCCGTGGGGCCTGAGCGGCGCCGAGGTGAGCGCCAAGGCCATCGTCCGAGAGAAGTCCGGAAAGACGCGCGCGCTCGTCTTCGAGGCGAAGAGCCGCCGCCACAACCCGCCGCTCGGCAAGAGCCTCATCACCTTCCACGCGCCGGCGGACGTCGCGGGCATGAAGTTCCTCCAGATCCAGAGCTCGAGCTCGGACGACGAGCGCTTCCTCTACACGCCCGAGCTGAAGAGGTCACGCCGCATCGCCGGCTCGAACCGCGCCGACTCGTTCATGGGGACGGACTTCTCGTACGCCGACCTCGACGGCCGCGACCTCCGCCAGAGCACGTCGCGCCTCGAGGCCGACGAGAAGGTCGGGCGGTTCGACTGCTATCACGTCGCGGTCAAGCCGACGAACCCCGACGCCGTCTACGGGCGGATCGACCTCTGGGTCCGCAAGGACAACTACGTCCCGCTCAAGTGGGTGATGTTCGACAAGCAGGGCAAGGCGGTGAAGACGCTCGTCGCGAAGGAGATCCAGCGCCACGGCGGGCGCTGGTTCATCACCGGCTCGCGCATGACCGACAACACGACGGGACGCAGCACCGAGCTCGTGCTCGAGAAGATCGACCGTCGCGACGACATCCCCGAGGCGAGCTTCTCCGTCCGCGCGATCGAGAAGGGCTGAGCGCGCGAGGGCGCTCGAGGTCGTCGAACGGAATCGAGAGAGGTCGGTGCCATGGACACGCTCGTCGCGGTGAATCGGCTGTGCAAGACGTACGGACAGGGCGCGCTCGCGACCCCGGTCCTTCGCGAGGTGTCGGCGAGCTTCGCGCGCGGTGCGTTCACCGCGATCGTCGGGCCGTCCGGCTGCGGGAAGACGACGCTCCTCAGCGTGCTCGGCGCGCTCGAGAAGGGCGACTCGGGGAGCGTCGTCGTCGACGGCCTCGACCTGCTCTCGGCGTCGCCTCGCGAGCTGACGGAGTACCGGCGCCGCTCGGTCGGCTTCGTCTTCCAGTTCTACAACCTGCTGCCGACCCTCACCGCGGTCGAGAACGTCGAGTCCGGCCTCGAGTTCCTCGGCCTGTCGAGCCGTGCGCGCCGCGCCCGCGCGATGGATTGGCTCGCGCGCGTCGGCATGGTCGACCTCGCGCATCGTTTCCCCGCGCAGCTCTCCGGTGGCCAGCAGCAGCGGGTCGCCGTGGCCCGCGTGCTCGCGCGCGAGCCGAAGCTCATTCTCGCCGACGAGCCGACGGGCAACCTCGACGAGGAGTCGGGCGCGCTGGTCTTCGCCTGCATCCGCGAGCTGCAGCGCGAGAACGGCCTCACCTGCATCATGGTGACGCACGATCACGAGCTCGCCGCGCGGGCGGACGACGTCCTTCGCCTGCGCGACGGCCGCGTCGCCCTCCCCTCGCCCGAGGCGCTCGAGGCCGACGAAATCCTCACGGTCCGCCGCCGCGAGTCCGGGATCGCGGTTCGTCGGGCTCTGGGTCTGCGCGCGGCGGGCAACTGGCGATGACGACGCTGCTCCGCTTCGTCTGGCGCGAGCTCCTCCACGCCAAGGGACGCTTCGCGATCATTGCGCTCATCCTCACGCTCCAGGCCGCCGCTCTCGGCGGCGGCTACATCGCCCAGGAGAGCCTCTACTTCACGCGTGACACGTGGTCCGAGCGGCTTCGCCTCGCCGATCTCGAGGTGCAGTTCGTGCCCGCGTCGCGCGAGGAGATGCCCTCGCTCGAGGCGCTCCGGGCCATCCCGGGCGTCGCCGCGGTGAACCGGCGCTTCGTCTCGCTCGGCTACATGGAGAAGTCGAGCGGCGCGCCTTTGCCCGTCGTCGTCCAGTACCTCGATCCTTCCGCTCGACCGCCCGTCGACGACATCGAGCTGCTCGAGGGGCGCTGGCTCCGGCCCGGCGCCCCCGACCTCGCGATCGTCGATCGCTCGTTCGCCGCGTCGCACTCCATCGGCATCGGCGACGAGATCGTCCTCAACCCGCGCCGCTTCTCCTCCAGGTTCGTGGTCGCCGGTGTCGGCCTCTCCGCCGAGTACCTCGTGCCGACCGCGAACCCGGAGCTGCTCGTCCCGCACAAGGGCTCGCTCGGGGTCGTCTACGCGTCGCGCGAGGCGCTCGATCGGACGTTCCCCGACGAGCTCTACAACGACGTCGTCTTCTCGTTCTCGCCCGAGGCGGACGCGCGCGCGACGACGCGCGCCGTGCTCGCGGCGCTCGACGGGCTCGAGATCGAGCGCGTCGTGACGAAGGACGCGACGTTCGGACACCGTTTCATCGACGTCCTGCTCTCGGGATCGCGCTCGGTCACTCCGACGATCGCGCTGCTCGTCGCGCTCATGGCGTCGATCGTCGCGTTCATCGCCGTGCACCGTCTCGTCGCCGAGCGGCGGCGAGAGATCGGTTGCCTCCTCGCTCAGGGATTCTCGCCGGCGCAGCTCGCCGGGTGCTTCTTCCTCCTCGGGCTCACCCCCGGAGTGCTCGGTGGCACGGCGGGGATCCCTGCAGCGATCTTCTTCGGACGCGCGGTGGCGCGCACGACGGCCGCGATCACGGGCTTCCCGGAGCCGATGATGCCGTCGTGCCCGGGCTGGCTCGCGCTCGCGGCCGGGTGCAGCGTGCTCGTCGGCCTGCTCTCCGCGCTGCCGGCGACGCTCGGCGTGCTGCGCCTCCGTCCTTCGCACGCGCTCCGTGGCGGCGGCGAGGTCCGCTTCGTCGGGCTGCCGGCGTTCGTCGAGCGGCTCCTCGCGGGCAGCACGTCCGTGCGTTACGCGGTCCGCAACGTCTTCCGTCGCGTGCGCCTCTCGCTCGCGACGGCGACGCTCGTCGCGCTCGCCGTCGCGCTGCCGGCGGGGCTGCTCACGTCGATCGCCTCGTGGGAGACGTGGGCGCAGGACCAAGCCGATCGCCTCCACTGGGACGCGCTCGCGTCGTTCAAGGTGCCGCTCGCCGAAGCGCAGGTCGAGGACCTGTTGGCGGGCAAGGGCGTCGCGGCGTGGGACGGCTACGTCCAAGGCTACGCGTCCGTGCGTCGAGCCGACGGCATCGTCGAGGAGATGCGCGTCCGCGGCCTGCCCGCGAAGAGCGACCTCGTGAGCCTCGGCGTCACGGGCGGCAGTCCGTTCACCGACGATCACGCGGCCGAGGCCCTCCTCAACTCCGCGTTCGCCGGCGACCGGCCTCCGCGCATCGGCGAGGTCGTGACGGTGACCCGCCGCGGCGTGCAGCACGAGCTCGTCGTCGTCGGCGTCGTCACGGACGCGGCGCTCTCGACCCTCATCGTGCCGCGCGGGACGGCGCAGCGCATCTTCGGGCTCGAGGGCAAGGTGTCCGGCGTGTACATGAAGTTCGGCGACGAGCCTGCGCGCTCGACGGGCGCGACCGAGCACGCGGCCCATCCCGCGAGCGAGGCCGCGCCGAGCACCGACGACTCCGAGCCGGCGCGCCCCGCCTCGACCGCGGAGGTGCTCGAGCGCATCGACATCGACGAGACGACGGCGCGCGCCCTCCCCGCCGGCGTCACGAACGCCGCCGTGGAGCCGTCGCAGGACGTGCCGCGCGATCCGAAGAGCGCGCTGCTCGACGAGGAGCTCGTCACGAGCGTCGAGATCCGGACCGAGTACGCCCGCGCGACGCTCGCGTATCTGTCCGCCTTCAACGTCATCGTGGTCCCGTTCGTCGTCCTCGGCGGCGTCTTGGCGTTCCTCTTCCTCCTCGGGGTCCTCGGCTTTTTGCTCGTCGAGCGCGAGACCGAGTACGCGACGCTCCGGTCGATGGGCTACGCGGGCACCGAGATCGCCCGAATCGTCCTCACGGAGGTCGGCGTGCTCGCGGCGGCGGGTATCGTGCTATCCCTCGGCACGTGGGCTGCCACGGCGTACGCGCTGCGGGTTCCGATGGCCGAGGCGTGGTTCTGGATACCGCTCGACCTGCGCGCGGCGGATCTGTCGGTGTGCTGCGGCCCGACGCTCGTGTTCCTCGTGCTCGCCGCGGTGCCCGGCATCCGCGCGCTCGTGCAGCTCGATCTCTCGTCGGCGCTTCGCGGCCGGGCGCTCGGCTGAGCGGACGCGACGCTCTTCGGCGGGCGTCGCGTCGGGCGCCGCCTCTCCGGCCGGATCAGCGAGATGCGACCGATGCTGGGTAGAGGAAGCTGGCCGAGCCGCGCGGCCCCGTGGATCGCGTCCCTCGCCCTCGCCGGCTCGATCGCGTGCCCGCGCGAGGCCGCCGCTCAGGACACGACGCGAGAGGAGGACGACGAGGACCGCAAGGACGAAGGCGAGCGCCGCGACGAGCAGCCCGAGGGCGGACAAGGCGCCGGCGGCGAGCCCGACTCCTCGCCGGCGACGGACACCGGCGGAGGCGACGACGAGATCATCGAGGTGATCGACGACGAGGCGGGCCCGGGCCCGTTCTCGAGCGCGGAGCCGGAGCCGGCGAAGAACGACAAGATCGAGGTCCGCGGCTTCGCGCGCACCACGCTCGCCATCGGCCTGTCGCCGGAAGGCGCCGCGCCGCGGATGATCGGCAGCACGCCGGTGCCGACGGAGGAGCGCGTCGGTTACGAGCGCGCGACGAGCGTGAACCAGGCGTACATGGACGTGCGCTACTCGCGCGGCAGGTCGTTCCAGGCCGTGCTCTCGGGATCGATCGCGTACACGGCGGCGATGCTCGAGGGGCGTCCGGGCGAGCCGGCCGACGCGCGCGAGGTGCGCTCGGTGCTCGTCGAGCCGATGCTCCGCGAGGCCTATCTCGGCTTCTACGGCGAGCGCGTCGACGTGCGCATCGGGCAGCAGCGCGTCGTCTGGGGCAACTCCGACGCGTTCGCGCCGAACGACGTGCTCAACGCGCGCGACACGCGCAACCGGATGCAGCTCGATCCGGAGATGATCCACATCCCGACGCTCGCCGCGCGCACCGACTTCGACCTCGGCATCGCGGTGCTCGGCGTCGTCGCGCAGCCGTTCTTCGTCCCGGATCGCGCGTCGATCTACGGCAACAACTGGTCGCTCGTGCAGCCGGACGCGCCGCGGCACGTCCGCAAGTTCTTCGGCACGCACGGCCAGGGCCGCGACCCCGGCGAGATCGAGGCCGCGCTCGCGCGCGCGCGGGCGTCGAAGGCCGCGTTCGACGGCGCGTCGATCGGCGCGTCGTTGCGCTTCCACTTCGGGAGCTTCGACGCGTCGTACTACTACCACTACGGTCGCGACCGCTCGCCGTACGTGTACCTCGATCCCGAGATCGCCGCGGAGCTCGACGCGCCGGGATCGGGCCCCGGGCACTTCGCGAGGATCTACGCCATCCAGCAGGAGAAGTCGGCCGCGTACGGCGGCCCGTTCGTCGTCGAGGCCGTGCGGCGGCACCACGTCGGGGCCGATCTCGCGACGACCGCGGGCCCGCTCGTGCTGCGCCTCGACGCGGCGTTCGACACCGCGATGACGTTCTACACGCGGGACAACCTCAACTCGGTCGCGCGCCCCACGGCGCAGGCCGTCGCGGGCGTCGAGTACCAGCGCGGGTTCGGCAAGGTGATCGTCCTCGAGGCGTCGTACATGCGGCTGCTCGGCCCCGAGGTACCGATCGTGCCGACCCCGAACCAGGCGAACGACGGCCCGCTCCTGTTCGTGAGGGAGAACAACGTCGCGATCGCGAACGCCATCCGCTGGACGTTCTTCGAGAGCATCGTCTTCGAGGCGCGCTCGCTCGTCAGCGTGCATCCCTTCGCGTGGGTCGTGCGCCCGGAGATCGGGTGGGCGTCGCCGTCGCTCACCATTCGCGTCGGCTACCTCGCGGTCGACGGCCGGGGCGGCTCCTTCGGCAGCTACTACCGTCGCAACGAGAGCCTCTACCTGACCATGAGGTACACGTTCTGATGGCCCGCACCTCTCGCCTCCTCGCGCTCTCCGCCGTCGCTTGCATCCTCCAGGCGTCGACCGTAGAGGCCGCGCCGCGACGCCCCGCGCGCTCGAGCGAGGGGACCCGAGCGCCGAACGACGAGGCGATCGAGCGCGCGGCGAAGGCTCGCTTCGACGAGGGCGTCCGCCTCTACAACAAGCGGCGGTACGAGGAGGCGCGCGCCGCCTTCCTCCAGGCGTCCGCCCTCAGGCCGCGACCGGCGACGACGCTCATGCTCGCGCAGAGCGCGCTCAAGGCGGGCCGCTGGCTCGAGGCGGCGCGCACGTTCGACGCGTTCCTCGCGGAGGTGGGCGAGATGCCGCCGAAGCTGAAGACCATCGTCGAGACGGGGCGGACCGAGGCGCGCTCCCATCTGGGCGCGCTCCGCTTCGAGGTGCCGGAGGGCGCGGAGGTCACCGTCGACGGAGAGCGCGTCGAGGCGCTCGACGCGCCGTTCGAGGTGATGCCCGGGCCGCACACCGTCGTGATCACGCATCGCGACGAGACGAAGACCGAGACCGTCGAGGCCGTCGCGGGGAGCACGATCGACGTGAAGCCGCGGTTCGTCCCGAAGGCCCTCGTGCCGACGTCCGACACGCGGACGCGCCCGACACCTCCCGCTCCCGAGCCGGAGAACGATCGCGCGAGCACATCGCTCCTCTCCCCGCCCGCGACGACGTGGCCGCTCTACGTCACGGGCGCGGTCGGTCTCGGCGGCCTCGCGGCGGCGGCGATCTTCGGCGGCCTGCACGCGAACTCTGCGCACGCCGTGACGGTCTCGCGCGAGACGCTGATCCGAGAGGGCAAGTCGCCGGACGACTGCTCGAAGGGCATCCCGGGCCCGGAGGGCGATCCGGGCCGCTACGCGGACACGTGCGCGACGCTGTCGCGCAACGAGCGCCTCTCGCGCGCGCACCAGGAGGCGTTCGGCGTCTCGCTCCTCGTCGGGATCGCGGGCACGGCGATCGCCACGGGCTGGTTCTTCTTTGCGCCGAAGGAGGGCACGGAGCCGACCGCGCGCGTTCGGCGCGTCGTACCGTGGATCGGTCTCGGCAGCGGAGGGGCGAGCTTCGAAGGCTCGTTCTGAGCGCGCCGGGCTACACCCCGGAGCTCTGCACCTTGATGAGCTTCACGCCGCCGCCGATCTTCTTCTTGTTCGCCTTCTTCGTCGGCTTGGCGCCCTTCGCCTTCTTCTGCTCGGCCTTCCAAGCGGCGATGGCGGCCGAGCGCTCGTAGCCGCCCTTGTCGTTGTCCTCTTCCGCCTTGGCCGTCGCGGGCGGCTCGGGCGTCGGAGCCGGCGGAGGCTCGGCGGCGGGCGGCGGAGGCTCGGCGGCGGGCGGAGGCGCTTCGACCTGTGCGGCCGCGGCCGTCTTCGCGGGCTCGTCGCTCGTGCCCGAGGTGGTGATGGCCGCGACGATGATCCCGAGGACGGCCACCGCGCCGACCGCAGCGCCGATGATCTTCGCCCTCTTGCGCGCCTTCTGCTGGGCGGCGGCGAAGCCGTCGATCTCGTCGTCGTCGACGTCGATGGAGCCGTCCGCAGCGATGTCGAGCGCGACGGCCGGCGGAGGTGCGCTGGGCGTCGCCGCAGGCGCCGCTGCCTTGCGCGCCTCCTCTTCCTGATGAATCGCGAAGAGGTCGATGATCCCCGAGTCCCTCGTGCTCATGCCGAGGGACATACGCAAAAACCCGACCAAACGACGGCCGCGAATCGCCGCCAAAATCCTGTGCAACTTCGCGCGGTTGAAAACGTTCAGCTACACGAAAGCGGCGAACTGGATCCTCGGTTCACCGCCTTCTAGCCATCAGGTCGACCAGGCGAGATGACCGCCAAATGTAGGCAGAACGTCGTCTCGATCGACTCGGGACGCGTCCGGTCAGGGCGCGATCGTCTCGGTCCTGACCGTCAGCATCACGGCGCCCTCCTGCGAGGCGTTGGCGCCGCCGACGTAGACGGTGACCGTGCCACCCGCGGCGATCGTGACCTTCCTCGAATCCGTCAGCGACGCGAACTTCGTATCGCCCGTCAGCGCCACCGTGCTCGAGCCGTAGATCTGGAGGCAGGCCTTTCGGTCCGCCGGCTCGTCTTCGCCGTTGTAGGCGGCGAGCGTCGTGTCGACGACGGCGTTGGTCGGCGGCGCTGCCGAGTTCCACATCGAGACCGTGACGGCCTTCGGCAGCGGGTTGTGCACCCGGATGTAGTCGTAGGCCACGTTGGTCGTCGTCGAGACCGTCACGCTCGACGAGGTCGCGCAGCTCGAGCCGGAGATCATCGCGATCGTCCTGTCCAAGGACAGGATGGCGATCGTCGAGCTGAGGCCGTTCACCTTCGACGCGACGTCGATGGTCTTCGGGGGCGGCGCGCACTCGCCCGCAGGGCCGTAGGTGCAGTCGGCCTTGCACGGCATCGGGCGATACGTGCCAGACTCCATACAGCCGGCAAAGACGAGCGCGACGGTGCCGGGAGCGCACGAGTTCGGCGGCTCGCCCGTGCACACGGGATTGTTCCAGGAGCAGTACTTGGAGCACACGAGGGTGCGCGTCCCGCAGTTGCCGCACTCCTCCGTGATGGTCGTGCCCGGGATGCAGCCGTTCGGGACTTCGCCGCTGCAGTCGCCGTACTCGCTCCAGAAGCCGCCACCTCCGTCGGGGTTCGCGAGGCAGATGGCCGAGTGCCTGCCGCAGGCGCCGCACTCCTTCTCGAAGACCTCGTTGATGTTGGCGCACGGCTCGCCGGGCTGAGGCGCGGGCGGATCCGGATCGCTGGTGCCCGAGTCCTTGTTGGACCCGCCGTCGGACTTGGTCCCGCCATCGCCGCCGACACCGCCGCTGCTGGTGCCGCCGCCGCTCGAACCGCCCGAGCTGCCAGGCTTGAGCGGAGTGCTCGGCTCCTGCGAGTCGGCGGGCGGGGTCGTCGGTCCGAGGTCATCTACCTCGGCGCCTGAAGCGCTGCATCCTGCGAACGCGGCGAGGCCAATGAAGGTCGCGACCGCTGAGATGAACAAACCCGAGCCAAGCCGACCCATCCGAACCTCCTGACGCCCCCAAGCCCAGAACGCTCGCATGTATGTGCGAGTGGGCTGCGGTTTAGCAGTCGCACGTGGATCGGCAAGTACTCATTTTCCGATTTTCCCAACGGGATCGCGGGCGATCCGCTTCGGCAGCCCTCGGTCCTCGCCCCTCGGTCCTCGGTCCTCGGCAGCATTGCCTCCCGCGCACGGGGACGAAGCCCGCGGGAAATTTCGCCCTGAGGTCTCGGATTTGCGCGGCCGCCGGCGTCAGGCGCGGAGGGCCGTCACGAGGCCGTCCATGCTCTTCTTCGCGTCTCCGAAGAGCATCCGGGTGTTCTCGAGATGGAAGAGGGGGTTCTCGACGCCCGCGTAACCGGC
>Ga0207874_1000536_pt1 | contig 54541 bp, 31 predicted proteins | sample HigsolmetaAR201D_FD_184833 | JGI IMG/M metagenome (GOLD analysis project Ga0207874, IMG submission 184833) | Ionic liquid and high solid enriched microbial communities from the Joint BioEnergy Institute, USA - AR20-1-D (SPAdes) (version 2) ...
AGCGACATCACGCTGGAAGGCACCAGTCCGAATATCGGCGCGTGCGGCCCCAACGCCTTGCAAGACGCTTACCTGGCTGCGATCAACTTCTACCGGCAGCAGTTCAACGCGCTGAACGCCGTCAGCGACGATCAGGTCCAGTACTTTAACCGCATCCGCGCTACGAACCAGAGCGCCGAGTGCCTGTACCTGACGGTAACCGTCGGCTTAAACGGCCTGGACGAGGTGCAGTTCTTCGAGTCGGAAATCGGCGATACCGACGAGGACGGCATGCCCGAGTTCCTCGACGGCTATGGCCAGCCGATCAATTTCCTCCGCTGGGCGCCGGGCTTTTCGTCGGACTTGCAACCGCGTGACCCCATCAACTCGCCCGACCCGCTCGATCCGCTGGGCGTGGGCCGGCAGCTCGGTAGTCAACCCGCGATTCTTGCGCCAACGGGAGGCGGCGGCACTGGTGACTACGGCTTCAAGCTGTATCCGCTGATCTACTCCGTCGGTCCCGATGGCGAAGGCGCCATCATGCTGCTGGGCGATTCGGCGGGTACCAACCCGTACAACTTTTATCTGTACAATGTTGACGGCAAGACCTACCAGCTTGGCTCAGCGATGCCCGACGACTCGAGTCGTGAGGGCGGCCGGTTCGACAACATCTACAACCATTACCTGGGAGGTCGATAATGCGTAGCCGTTCGCACCTCCCCGCCGCGGCCAGCCGCGGGGCGTTCACCCTGATCGAATTGCTGGTGATCGTGGGCATCGTCCTGTTGCTCACCATGGTCACCGTGCGGGCGGTGGTCCCCAATACCGAAGCCCGCCGCATCCGCGAGTCGGCCCGCCTGGTCGACCAGTTCATTCACGGGGCGCGGGCCCGGGCCATCGAAACGGGCCGCCCCTTCGGCGTGCAGATCGTACCCCGGGCCGACGGCAAGGCCTTCACGCTGGAATACATCCATGTGCCCGCACCTTACGCGGGCGACACGCTCGACGCCCGGGCAAGGATCGTTGGCTACAACCAAAACGACAAGACCGTCACCATTGAGTTGGACGACGTCGGCTGGCAGGGCCTGGTGCAGGCCGGCGACACCGTCATGCTGAACCACAGCAGCCGGATGTTCCAGCTCGTGACTGCCAGTCCCGGGCCGCCTGCCCAGTGGGTGCTAAGCCCCGTCGATGGCGGTTTGCCCCTGTACGCGGTCGGTTCCGAAGTACCGTACAAGGTGCTGCGGGCTCCTGAGAAGGCCAGCGGTGAGCTGGAACTGCTCGAGCCGGCGGCGATCGATACCGCGGCTTCGACCGTGGGCGATCCCAATATCGTGCCGAGTGCGGGTAACATCGCGTTCCTGTTCTCGCCCGGCGGCTCGCTGATGAGCGCGAACACGCCGGAGACAGGCTGGCACCGGCCCAATGCGCCGCTGTACCTGCTCGTGAGCAAGGTCGAAAACCTGACGGCTGACGCCGTGCAGGATTTCGAGTCGTACTGGATTGCGATCAATCACCAGACCGGGCTGGTGGTCGCGGCCGAGAGCGCCGGTCCGGCCGAGATCAATAACGCGACGCTGATTAATCATCTGACCCATTCGCGTCTGCTGGTGAAGAGCAAGTTCACGTTGGGCAGCCGCTAAACGGTGAGCAGCCAGGCCCCCCGACGAAACAGAGCCACCCCACAAGAGGCAAGTATCCGCGAGGGGGAAACCGCGGAGAACAACGCTATGCGAAACCACTTCGGAACACGAGGTCGCTGGCGGCGAACCGGTCGCAAGGTTCGCCATGCGGACCAGGAACATGCCTGGGCCCCGCAACGCACGGCTCCCGTAACCTGGCGTGCCCGATTGCGGCGTGGCATCAGCCTGCTCGAAGTGCTGTTTGCCGTGTTCATTCTGTCGATGGGCATGCTCGGCCTGGGCGCGCTGATCCCGGTGGGCAACTACCAGGTGTCGCAGGGCCTGCGGTCCGATCATGCCGCCGCCTGCGCCCGGGCTGCCTTCCGCCAGATCGAAGCCTGTGGCCTGCTCAACAGCGATTTCTGGCGAGCTGCCCCCGGTAACCAGCCCGACTTTGTCAATAATGACACCCAATGGCCGACGTTCATCCTGGACCCGCTATTTCGGGCACGTGGCGGCCAGGCCGTCTATCCCAGCGATGAAGCGCCACTAAACATCGAGCGGCTCACGCTCACAAGAATGGAATATTCCACGGATAACGACGAGCGGCAGAAAGCGATTGCCCTGGCCGAAAGCATTTTCCGCTGGCGCGACGACCTGCCCGGCGGCGAGAACGGCGAACGGCCGGTGTTGATCGGCAGCGATCCTACGACATCGGTTTCGCCGCACGAAGGCAACTATTCGTGGATGGCGATGATTACGCCTTCGCCCCTGGAAAGCACGGTGGCCGCCAAGCTGGGCAATCCGGCCCAGGCCAAGCGGCTCATGTACAACGTGGCCGTGATCGTGTTTTACAAGCGCGAGATTGAACCCAACCCTGACGACGATAACCGCGAGTTTCCCCACAACGTACGCCAGCTTGAGCCGGTTGAATTCAATCCACTTACCCTGACGCTTGCCTTTGACTCGAGCGTCACGGCTGAGACCAAGATCGTACCCGGCCAGTGGATCATGTTGAGCCACCAAATCGTCAACGATCCGGACGACCTGGGTGGCACCACGCCCTATCATCGCTGGTATCGCGTGGTGAGCGCAGGCAATCGGTACCGGGCGACCAGTTCCGACGCCAATATTCCGCTGTTTGTGCAACTGGAAGGGCCGCCGTGGCCCGGTGCTGGTGTCCTCGCTACTGGCGACCTGCCGGCCGTCACCATTCACCAGGGCGTGGTCGGCGTGTACGAACGGACGATGGAGTTTGATCCCAATCGGCATTAACCGGCTGCCTCTTGCCCGCTGTGGCGCGTGGCTGCCGAAACCGTCACTATCATCAACCAATCCACAAGGCCAAGTATCCGCGAGGGGGACACCGCGGAGAACCACGATGCCGATGAACCTGCCAGCACGAGGTTGCTCGCCAAGCGCCGTCCGCCGGGACCGCTCTACGGACCGCGTGCGCGACGTTGCCTCCTGCTGTAGGATCCGATGCGCGGACCAATGGGCAGGCGTACCTGCGCTCTGGCGCGTACGTCTGCGGCGCGGCCTCAGCCTGTTGGAAGTGCTGTTTGCCGTGTTCATCCTGTCGATGGGCATGCTCGGCCTGGGCGCGCTGATCCCGGTGGGCAACTTCCAGGTGTCGCAAGGGCTGCGGGCTGACCATGCCGCGGCTTGTGCCCGGGCTGCCTTCCGCCAGATCGAAGCCCGCGGCATGCTCAACCCGAAGCTGTGGAGGAACAAGCCCGGCAACCCGCCCTCTTTCATCGCCAGCAACTCGGCGCAGTGGCCGACGTTCATGCTCGACCCGCTGTTCCTGGTCCGCGGCGGCGAAGATATTTACCCGAGGTCCGGCGGCCAGGCTCCCACGATGGGCCGGCTCACGCTGGTCGATATGCAGCACTCACCCGATAACATCCTACGGTTGCAAGCAATCGCCCGCGCGGAAAGTGTTTTTCGCTGGCGCGACGATTTGCGCGGTGGCGTGAACGGCGAGCGGCCGGTGTTCATGGTCGACAACGGCGATCTGTCGATTTCCGCGCACGAAGGCAACTATTCGTGGATGGCGATGATTTCGCCCTCGCTGCAGGAGAGCACTGTTGCCGCCAAGCTGGGCAATCCGGCGCAGGCCAAGCGGCTCATGTACAACGTGGCCGTGATCGTGTTTTACAAGCGGGAAGTGGAACCTGACGGAAACGACCGCGAGTTTCCTCGTAATGTCAGGCAGATCGTGCCGGAGGAGGGCGGCTTCAACCCGACGACGTTGACGCTGACCCTCGACACCAAACTGCTTGAGGATGTCAAGATCGTGCCCGGGCAGTGGATCATGTTGAGCCACCGGCTTAACAACGATCCGAGCGTGGGCGGGACCATTCCCTACCACCGCTGGTACCGCGTCGCGGCTGCGGGCAACCGCTTCCGGTCAGCCAGCGACGCATACAACATTCCGATCCACGTGCAACTGGAGGGGCCGCCTTGGCCCGTTGGCGCGATCGACGAAAGCTTGCGCTCAATCACTCGGCCGGCCGTCACCATTCACCAGGGCGTGGTCGGCGTGTACGAACGGACGATGGAGTTCGACCCCAACAATTTGTAATCGGCTTCGGCACGAGCCACCACCGTGCAGAAAGCAGTCTCCAATCAACTCATCAGCGGAGCGGGTCAGGACGAGGGGGGATTCGCTTCGCAAGGTACATATCGCCCATGAAAACCCAAACGCACATTTCCGCCTTGGCTCCCACATGCTCGCGGCGTCGACGCGGCGTCATCCTGTTGGTGGTGATGGGCTTTCTGGCCCTGCTGACGATGGTCGCCGTCACGTACGTGATTGCGTCACGCGAGTTCAAGATGACCGCCCGCGCGGCCACGGCTGCCGAGCGGTACGACACCGGCTTTCAAGAACAACTGGATCGGGCCTTCCGGCAGATCATCCGCGGCTCGCAGAACCCGTACTCGGCTGTCAGCATCCACAGCCTGCTGGAAGACCTGTACGGCAACGATGCCTACCAAGGCGTTGTGGCCAGCGCTACGTGGGACTCCGACGGCAAAGGTTGGCTGTTCGTGGATGTCGCGGTCAATCCTTCGGATTACGACACGGACCCGCGGCCCATCCCGCATTACTACACCGGTCGCGTGCTGACGTTTACAGACGGCCCGCTCCGGAATGCGTCGTTCCGTGTGATCAGCTACGAGCCCAACGGCTCGGGCTACCGCTTCGCACTGCTGCCGGTGACCGTGCCGGTCAATGTGACAGGAATGGTACCGGGTAGCGGCACCCCGTTCCTGGTGAACGGTCGCCCGCTGAACGGCTCGGGCTTCGGCTACAACACATCCACCGGCAACATCACCTCGGCGGCCCTGCTGCCCAACGCAGCGCATGCCGGTACCGACCTCACCCAAGGCGGCGCCGACGAAGATTACGACATCCCCGACTACAACAACTTCCACCTGGCTGCCCGGGTGTGGAACACCAACAACAGCTGCTGGGAAGTGCGATCGCCCTCGTTCTTCAATCCGGCACTGCTCAACTGGCACCGCGCGAACAACCCTGACGTTACCTCGTCTGACAAGGCTACGCGGGCCGAAGCCAAACGCAAGTTCATGCTGCGGCCGCTGGAGGAAGACCATCCCAATTTCACGGGCTCCAACCCATACCACGAATACCTGAACAATCTTGAACTCGACCGCGACGGCAACGGCATCCCCGATTTGATCTGGGATGTCGACAACGACGGCGACGGCCTGCCCGACAGCGTGTGGGTCGACCTGGGCATGCCGGTGCAGCTGTCGGCCGACGGCAAGTACTACAAGCCGCTGTTTGCCGTGTTGATCCTGGACATGGACTCGCGGCTGAACGTCAACACGCACGGCAGCGACCGGCACGTGGCCGAGTTGGTGCCGTTCTACTTCCCCGCGGCGGCGACGAACTTCGACTTCGGCCGGGTGGAATCGTACCCCGATGCCTCGAATCCACCGTTCCCCGAGGCAATGGAAGATACCTGGAACAACTACGTGCTTCCCGGTATGGGCGCCGGCCCGGCCGAGGTGAACCCGCTGCCGATCATCGACGCCGATGAGTTCAAGGCGCTGCTATTCGGCATCCGGTCCAACGGCCTGGTGGGCCGCTACGGCGAGTTGGACAAAGCTCCCACCGATCTGGCGAGCGGCGAGTTCCTGCGTGCCGGCTGGACGGACACCTGGCGCGATACGCCGACCACGATTTCGGGCCTGCCCCCCATCCGCAACGACAACAAGTACAATCTCGACGCATACGACGGGCAGAATCCTCGCCACCCGTGGGTGGACCTCGACGGCGACATGGGTGTGATGCTCACGTACGCCGGTCGCCCGATCAAGGCGCCGCGGCTCCAGCAGGGCTCGCACGCCGTGCCGCCGACGATCGGCTTCCGAAATGTGAACGTCGATCCGGATGACCGCGAGCATCCCTACCATCTCAATCCGTATCGCGAGGTCTTCACGGAGGAGGCGGATCGCGCCGAGTGGGTCGATGCCCCGTTCTCGATGCGCGACGCCGAAGTGTTCCTCCGTCCGGCCGACGTCGATTCTTCGGCTTTGCCGCGGCGGCTGCTGGACTTGATTCCAACCGTGTTCGCTAGCGCCAAGAAGCGTGGCCAGATCACGGCCGAAAGCTACACAATCCCCGTGCCCACCTATGCGCCCACGCCGCTGATGCGGCAACTGATGCAGGACGAGGGCAAGTTGACCACCAACCTCTCGTTCCCCGAGTTCGTGTACTGGCGCATCCGGGTGGAATATGTCCGCCGTGGCGAAACGATCTCCGAATCCGCCGCTTGGGACCTGGTCAAGGACCTGTTCGCCAAACGTCTGTTCGCGCGAGAACTGATCCTGGGTCAGAAGTGGAATCCCACGCAAGGCGGCATCGATCGTACGGAATACGCCCGGCAGCTCTACATGCTGGCCATGTTGGTGCTGGACCTGCCCGAGACGCACAGCGACGCCTACGATCACGGCGTGGCCAAGCGGCTGGCGCAATGGGCGATCAACGTGGTCGACTTTGCCGACGACGACCGCATCATGACCGGGTTCGAGTACGACCTGAACCCGTTCTATGCCGACGGCGGCGCCAGCTCCACCTGGAATGTCGATAACGTGATCGGCGACGGCAGCCTCGACGATAACCTGGGCCACCGCGGCATCGCCTGGGGTGCCGAGAAGCCCGAGCTGCTGATTACCGAAACCTTCGCCTGCCACGACACGCGGACGGAAGACCTGGACAATGAGGACGTGGCGGTCGAATTGCGGGCGAAGCGCACCGCCCCGGTGAACCCGGACGACGACTTCGACCAGCGCCGCCGCCCGCAGGGCAGCGTGTTCCTGGAATTGTTCAATCCGGACCTGGCGACCGCCGTCGACCTGGATCAGTTGACGGGCAATGATGGCGACCCGGTCCGCACCCCGGTGTGGCAGATTCTGCTGGTCCGCGGACGCCCCCCCATCCTCGACGATAAAGAATACGGCCACCTGGATCCGACCTGGCCACGGTGGTCCGACGCCGAGCGCGTGGTCTGGTTCATTACCGAATCGCGGCTCAACGCCTATGTTCCCTTGACGATTCGCAACGCCGTCAACTTCAACGGCGTGAGCAGGCTGCGTTACTCCAGTTTGAGTGCGTTCAATCCGGCCGATCCTGACTACTACAACGAGCTTCGCCATTCAGGGGATGCAGCCTACTACGAGCAGCTCACGCGTTGGACGTTCCAGGTTCCGGCCGGCGGTTTCACCGTGATTGGGCCGCGCGTGCGCACGCGATTCGGACGCTCCGGCCCGGGCGGCACCAACAACAATCTGCTCACGATCCGCTTGATCGATCGCGATGACGAAACGCCCTGGACTCCCGATGCCGTGGTGGCCCACGTAGGCGGCTCGCCGCTGGAGTCGGTGATCGATCGCGATGCGTACTGGGTGGATTACCCGCGGCAGGATTACGATCACCGGGACGACGACCAGATCCGCCGCGTGAAGGGCATCGTGATCAACGCACCGCAGCCGTTGAACGTGACCGAGCCCCCTGACGGGTATCCGGAGGCCATGTTCACGACGCCCGATCCGGATGATCCGGCCATCCTGTATCGCGACGCCTACGGCAACGAGATGCAGGACAATCCCTACCCGGATGCCCCGTTCCCCATCGAAGGCGGGTTCTCGCGGATGGTCGGCACGTACGAAGAGGTCTTCGGCGTGTACCTGCAACGGATTGCCGATCCCAGCAAGCCGTTTGACCCGGTTACGAACCCGTACCTGACGGTCGACTACGCGCCGATGGACCTGCACGTGTTCAACGGCGAGACCGATTGGGAATACCTCATGACGCACGATCCGGACCAGGACGGCCGGACGATCGCGCTAAAATTCCAGACCCGCGAGCGCTGGGATCCCTCCGGGCAGTTCAACATCTGGCGGCAATCGTTCACGTCGCCGAGCCTGGCGAGTACGGGCGACCCGTTCAATCCGACCACCGAGCGTCGGCCGCACCTGTTCCGGCACAGCTTGGGATTCTTGCCCGGCTTCCGCAACAAGCCGGCTTCGCCGCCCGACTTTGAGAACCCCAACCACTGGTTTGCTCAGAACGGCATCTGGCAAGAAGGCCAGGCGTACGCGGCGTTTGACGTCCGCGACGGCGCCAACAATCTCCTGTACCGGGTCAACCTGCTGGGCTGGCCCAAGGCGCCCATCGTCGGCATGGCCCGCGATTACACGTCGACAACGCCGTGGTTCTACCCGTGGTTCGGCTGGTTCAACCGGCCTTACGTCAACCCGATGGAGCTGCTGCAAGTGCCGGCGTCGACGCCGTCGCGGCTGCTGTACGAGTTCCACATGGAGCCCGACCACAATGCCTACTCCGGGCACAATCCGTTCGTGGGCACCGATCCGCCTTATCGGCACCTGCTGAACTTCTTCCAGACCCAACTGACGGCCAACCCGTTGGTCCCCTCGGGGCTGCACCGGATGTTCGACTTCATCGACACGCCGTCGCGGTTCCACGGCTCGAAGCTGTTCGATGCCGAGGGCGATGCGCACCCGCTGTATCGCGATCCGGGCCGCGTGAACATCAACACGGTATTCGACAACGGCGATATCTGGGCTGCGCTGTTCAACCGGCCCGAGCGTAACAGCACGGTTGAAGCCCACTGGCGGCACACGTGGGAGAGCCGGCAAGGCTACGGCACGGGCACGGTGGGCCAGTTGAAGCTCCAGAACGATTCGCCGACGTTCTTCAACCGGCCGTTCCGGGCCTTCAACCATCAGCGGCAGAAGCCGTACACGGATCCGGATCCGGAGGACGAGCTGCACTCGACGATCTTCCGCAAGCATCCGGCGCCGGCTTCCACGGCCCGCCCGCTGCTGGCCAGCAAGACCGTGAACGATGCGTCGGATTCGATCCTGAATGCCAACCTGGCGTACATCGACGGCGACCGCCATCCGTTCTTCCGGTACCAGCCGCTGTCGCGTATCGCCAATAATTACGCCACCACCAGCAACGTGTACGCGGTGTGGGTGACGGTGGGCTACTTCGAAGCCGAGCCGGTTCGGCGGTCGACCGTCTACCCCGACGGCTTCCGGTATGGCAAGGAACTGGGCGCCGACACCGGCGACGTGGTGCGCCACCGTGGCTTCTTCATCTACGACCGCTCGATCCCGGTGGGCTTCCAACGCGGCGAGGATCTGAACTCCGACCAGGGAATCCTGATCCGGCGGATCATCGAGTAGCCGCGGTGACCTGAAGTACGATTGCGACAAATGCCAGAAGGCAGCGAGATACGTGCTCGCTGCCTTCTGTTTTGCGCACGCGGTTGCGATGGCAACCGTTGCTATGTTGCGGCCATGGTCCAAACAGGGCAGGGGAGCCTTACGCGCCGCCGGCGGTAAGCAGCTTGGCCAGCGATCGGGCCAACCGGTCCAGCGCTGAGCGGTCGGGCAAGGTCACGGTGAGTTGCTGCCTGCCCGAGGCATCCTCCTGCACACACGCGGCCAGGCGGCTCCGCAAGTGTTGGGTCAGTTCCGCGGGCGGCTCGGCGTTGCCGGTACCGTCTTCGATCAGCTCGCCCAGGAAATGGAACGCGGCCCCCAGAAGTTCGCCGCCGGCCGCAGCCACCCGCTGCTGATAGGCCTGTCGCCGGGCTTCTTCCTGCTGCTGGCGCTGGAGCGATTCTTCGCTGGGCATCTCGGGCCTGGTGCCCAACAGCACTTCGAGGCGGCGTTTGAGTTCCTCCATGCCGCTGGTCACGTCCACGCGATCGATGCCCGACTCGGCGTCGAGCGCCGCCAGGGCCAGGTCGGCCTTGCTCGACAGCGTGGCCAGCAGCTTTTCTTCCAGCGTGTCTTCCGTCACCAGCAGGTACACCTGCACCGGCTGCTGCTGGCCCATGCGGTGAACTCGGGCAATCCGCTGCTCGAGCACGGCCGGATTCCACGGCAGATCGACATTGATCACCGTGTTGGCCGCCTGCAAGTTCAGCCCCGTGGAACCGGCATTGGTGGTGATGAACAGCCGGCGGTTGTCGTCGCGCTGGAACTCATCGACCAGTTGCAGCCGCCGGTTCTGGGGCACCGAGCCGTCGAGCCGCACATAGCCCAGACCTCGCTGGATCAGCAGCGGCTCGATCAGATCGAGCATTCGCTTCCACTCGGAGAAGAGCACCACCTTACGGCCTTCTTCGGCAAACAGGTTGTCGATCAGCCGGGCCAGCTCTTCCAGCTTGCTCGATGAACCGGGCTCCTCCTTGTTCACCAGGATCGTGCTGTTGGCGGCCAGCCGGCAATACAGCAGATGCCGCTGAAGCCGCAGCAGGTCCATCTCGGTGAGGTGTTTCTTGTTGGCGATGCTCAGCACGGTCTGCATGTGCGAAGCATGCAGCACCTTCTGCTCCTCGGTCGGAGCCACGCGGATGATCTCCACGCTGCGCGGCGGCAGCTCGCTCAATACGGAGCCGCGCGTCCGCCGCAGCAGGATGGGCTTGAGGTTCTCGCGCAGCTCGCCCAGGTTCTTGTACCCCAGCACCTTGCCGCGTTCGTCGACGATGCGGTGCCGGTGGAAGAACCGAAACGCGGGTGCCAGACGGCGATCGTCGATGAACTGCACCACCGAATACAGTTCGTCCAGCCGGTTCTCCAGCGGCGTGCCCGATAGCGCCAAGGCAAACGGCGACTTGAGCGCTTTGACCACCTGCGAGGTCTTGGCTTCCCAGTTTTTGATCCGCTGGGCTTCGTCCAGAATGATCAAGTCCCACGACACCCGTTCGATCTCGTGGATGTCGCGGAGCACCTGCTCATAATTGCAGATGGTAAAGAAAGCGTCGTTGTTGTATTGGGCGCCGCGTTCTTCGGCATTGCCCAGGATCAACTGGCACGGCCGATCGGAGAACCGCTCGATTTCCGCCCGCCACTGGCTCTTGAGCGAGGCAGGGCAGATCACCAGCACTTTGCGGATCTCGGCCTCGCGCGCCAGCAGCTCGGCCACGCCCACCGCCTGGATTGTCTTGCCCAGCCCCATATCGTCGGCCAGGATCGCGCGGCCGGCTCCCACAGCGAACGCCACGCCATCCAACTGGTACGGCAGCAGCTCCACCTTCAGCAGGCTCGTCCTCAGCGGATGGTTGGCCGGGTCGCGGCGGATTTCCGCAATCTTGGCTTCGATGCGTGCCTGGTACAGCCGCTGCTGGATGAACTCTTCGGCATCGGGATAGATCAGCACGTCGTGGCCCAGCTTCTGCAACCGCTGAATACGGCGCATCAGATCGGCGATGTCGGTGATCGGCCGGTCCTGAATCGGCTCGACCACGCTGCGAACCTCGTCGGACATCAGGGCAGGGCACTCCAGCCGCAGCTCGATCTCCGGCCCATACCTCAGGTGCAATGCCAAGTGAGGACTCAAGTACGGTTGCTGCAGCTCCTCGGGACTGAACCGCTGCTTGAGCCGCTCGATCGCGTGCAGCAAATGCTTGCAGGTGCCCAGCGTGTTGGTCCGAAAGTCGGGGCAACTGCAATAGCTCTGGCCGCGTTGCAGGCCGCGGATCGCCACGCGATAGGTCTTGCCCGACTCCGGATTGGTGATCGTGTAATCGGTCCAGGGCGTGCTGGGGTCCGCCGAGCGCAGCATCATGCGTTCGTTACGTGCCCGTTCTTCGCGCTCGCGGATCGCCCGTTCGACCAGCTCTTCCTCGCTGAGGTTTTCCAGCGGCACATCGGCAGGCGGCGGGGCAGCCAACCCCAGCAGCATTTTCTCTTCGAGGATCAGCGATATGGCGGCCCCGATATGAACGCACATGTCATCGCACGCGGCGCATTCAAAATGTAGCCGCTGCGGATCGGACGCCGTGAGTGTGATGGTGACCACCGGATCGACGCGGCAGGCCCAATCGGGCACCGTGATGCGCAGCACGTCGCCGGAAAAGCGGACATGCTGGGTCACATCGAGCGAGAAACCGCTGCCTCGCTGGATCAGTTGCCGGCCGCGATCACCCAGCAGTTGGCATGCTTGCAGGAAGTTGAGCTGGCTCAGTCGATCCTTCAAAGTGAGGTGGCTGGTTGGCTTGCTCGCCATCCCAAGTCTCCATGCAATTCAAGCGGTGTGCGGGGGCGCAGGGCCGGCAGCGCATCCCCCTGGCCAGTCGCCAGCCAGGGGGCGCGTGAATCGGCCGCGTGCCACTTGGGCCGGTCGCCGGTTACAGCGTGGGGCCGATGCTCCAGGGGCAGAACTCCTCCTCGCCGATGCCGTGCAGCTCGCTCTTGGTCTTGCGGCCGCTGGCGACCTCGAGGATCAGTTCGAAGATCTGCCGGCCGACTTCCTCGACCGGCGTGCCGGCCAGAATCACCCCGGCATCGATGTCCATGTCGTCGATCATCCTCTCATACATCGGCGTATTGGTGGCGATCTTGATCGACGGCACCGGCTTGCAGCCGTAGCAGCTTCCCCGGCCCGTGGTGAAGCACACAATGTTTGCTCCGCCGGCCACCATGCCGGTGATGCTCGCGGGGTCGTAGCCGGGCGTATCCATCACAACGAAGCCCCGCGTATCGACGGGCTCGGCGTAGCGGTACACGCCCGACAGCGCGGCGTTGCCGCCCTTGGCGACCGCCCCCAGCGACTTTTCATAGATAGTGGTCAGGCCGCCGTCCTTGTTGCCCGGCGAAGGATTGTTGTCGATCTCGGCCCCGAACATGGCCGTGTACTTTTCCCACCAGCGGATGCGTTCGATCAGCTTTTCGCCGATCTCGCGAGTTTTCGCCCGACGGGTCAGCAGGTGCTCGGCCCCGTAAATCTCGGGCGTTTCCGAGAGGATGCTGGTGCCGCCAGCCGCCACCAGCATATCGCTCGCCACGCCCAGAGCCGGGTTGGCCGTGATGCCGGAGTTGCCGTCGGAACCGCCGCACTCCAGCCCCAGGATCAATTCGCTGGCAGGGATCGGTTCGCGCCGTACATCGTTGCAGCGGGGCAGCATTTCAGCAATCGCCTTCAAACCGGCTTCGATCGTACGCTGCGTACCGCCGCACTCCTGGATAGAAAGCACTACCGACGGCGGCGCGTTGGGCCACTGGATCTGGACCAGGCCGCCTTCGTTCAGCAGGTATTGCAGAGCGCCGGTTTCGCAGCCCAGGCCGATGAGCAGGTAGCCGGCCACATTGGGATGCTTGGCAAAGCCGGCCAGCACGCGCGTAAGCTGCTGGTGATCCTCGCCGGCGTACTGCATGCCGCAGCCAGCCTTGTGCGTGAGCGGCAGGATGCCGTCGATGTTGGGGTACTTGCGCAGCAACTCGTCCGGCACCCGCTGGGCCAGGTACTTGCTCACCGAAGCCGAACAATTCACCGACGAAATGATGGCGATGTAATTGCGCGTGGCCACCCGACCGTTCGGCCGACGATAGCCCAGGAAGGTGCGGCCTTCGATCGGATCGGGGTCGGGCGGAACCGCCGTGGCGAACTCGTAGTTCTGATGCAGTTCGCCAGCCGAAAGATTATGCGTGTGGACCCAATCGCCAGGGCTGATGTTGGTCGTGGCATAGCCGATGATCTGGCCGTACTTCAACACCGGCTCGCCGCGCGGGATCGCCCGCACGGCCATTTTGTGCCCTAGCCGCACGTCGGCCGTCGCTCGCACCGTGTACGGTCCGGCCGCGATCTCGCTGCCCGAGGGGACGAGCCGCGTGGCTACGCAAATGTTATCGTCGGGATGCAGAAAGACGGCACTAACCTGGGCAGCGATCGACATAGAAGTTCAGACCGGCGGGGTTGAGGCGAAGCAGCTAGAACGTGGGCCAATCCACTCCCGCAGCTTAGCGGTCAATAGGCCCAGTGTCTATGTACCGCTGGTGCCGCCATGCCAGCCCAGGCGGGTGCGTGAGCCGGGGCGAGATGGTCAGCGGAAAAGCGGGCGGTTGCAATCAGCCTTCGTCGACCAGCCGCAATTGCCAGCCACGGTCGCACCAAGGGCAGAAAGCTCCCGCAATCGCCGCCAACAATGGCCGCACCGGCGGATACGCAAAGGCCCGCCCACAACCAGGACAGTCTTGCAGGGGCCAACGATCGGCCGGCCCGGGCGGCACCTGGGTAGGGCCCGCAACCACGATCATCGTTTTGCCGGTGATCTCGCTGCCCTCGGGCAGGCTGCTCCAGAGTTCCAGGAACTGTTCGCGAGAGAGCCGCCGGTGGGGTCCAAACTGGGGATCGTGCAGACAGATGGCATCGGTCGCCACGGCCGTCACCACGGCAAAATGCCCCAGCTTCGAGTCGGGAGCCAGGCGGAAGTTGACGATCGTAGGCAAGCCGGCTTCCCGCGCGGCCTGCAATGCCTGCCACGGCTGCGCCGCTTGCACAACCGCAGCATCGAGCCCGGCGTGGTGCAAGTCGACCGCCAGGCGATGACACCGGGCGTAACGGCCACCGCGTCCGTCGGAGGTGGCAATTCGTGACCAGACCAGGTGGCACTCCAGCAGGTCGCGCTGCGACAACGAAGGCAGAGCGTGCTGCGCCGGCGTTGGAGCAGCAGAGCCGTCTGGCGACCGTGGACTTGCGTCGCGTTCACCGGCCCAATAGCGATAGATCATCAGCAATGAAGCCGCCCCGCACATGCGATTGTGCTGCACGTCGGGCTGCCGCACGTACGGGATGGGCAAGGGCTCAATCATACGTGCGGTTATCGCAAGATGGCTGCCAGGGTCAAGTGGCTCAAGCAAGTTTCAACCCCTGGCAGTTTAACGGCCCCAAGCATGATGGGCGTCTCTAACGACGGCCGTCCCGTGGATCATGGTGCCAATCCCAGTCCTCCCACGCTTCACGAATGGTGGAGCCATCGTCGTCGGACTTGGGACGCCCAAACCGGGCCAGCAATTCCTCGCGCAACCGAAAGCTCGGGACAACTTCGATGGCAACCTGCTTGGACGGCTTCGCTGCCCGGGCCACCGTGGGCTCAGCTGCCGCCTGGGCTGTCAGTTCCTTTAGCAAAGCGCGGCGTCTCTCCAGTTCCGCCTGCTTCTGGCGAAGTGCTTCCCGCTGAGCTTCCAGCTCCGCCATCGCTTGGGGATAGGCTTCAAGCAGGTTATTGAATTGCTCGTCCGTGAACTTGATGACCTCGGCAAGCTGCTGCTTCAACGGGCCGTTGTCGGCTTTCTCGAGCACGTCGCCGACAATAGCGCGGAACTGCCGATAGTCGTTGCAAAATTCCTCGAAACTTGGAGCGGACATCGGACGCTTCCTTTTGGCCAGTTCAAGGATTCTGTGAGCCAACCTACGGCAAGCACCCTACATCCCTATTGCGTGGTGCCTGTTCCCAATGCATCGCGGCGATGTCCCAACCGAGGTTCACCAGGTCCCGATACGGTGCCTGCCTTCATTCCGCCGGACAGTGCCTGGCGTCCCGAGTGCAAACAGCTCCAATGAACTCGCCGCCCGATCCGCGTGCCGCATCCTCCCTTTGCCGCCGAGCGCCGCAGCCCTGCCTAGGCCAACGCTTGAGGAGCCAACATGCCGCAATGGTTGCGTTCGCGAACACCAACTGGCTGATAAACGCACTGCAACGAGGTATTCTTCGACGGCTTAACCAATCTTGACCAAGGCGCCCGCCAGGCTGGCTTCGGCTGTTCCTTGGAGGCTGAGTTCCATCCCCTGGCAACTGCACGACATCGTGGAACCGCTCCCGACGTTGATCGTGGTGCCGTTCAAGGTGACGCCGGTCGCCTGCATTTCCAGCTTGGACTCGCCTACCGATAGCGTGATGCCTTCGGGCGTCATTTCGAGTTTCGCCAGGCCGATACTCAACACCAGCGACTCACTGGTCATCTTGATTTGCGGTCCGACATCCGGTGGAGCGACCAGCATCGTCAGGCTGGGCGGAATCTGCGTCAGCGTGATCTCGGCCGCCGGTGCCTCCTTCACTCCCTGGAGAATTGTGATACTGCTTTCCGGTTCGAGGTTGTTGTTCACGATCTCAATCGTGCCGCCGGTGACCGATGCTGCCACGTTGACAAACGTGGGCTGTTCCGCCCCGGCCTGCACCAACACAGCCTGGGTGCCGAAGATATCGACCACACCGTTGCACGAGGTTTCACCGCCCCCCACCGCCCAGAGGCTCGTCCTGGAAGCGGCCCCTAGCTGGCCCTGAGAGACGATTTCAATATCGCCCGTGATATACCGGTTAAGATCCCCTTCCAAAGAGACGCTATCGTCCGTCGACACTTCTTCGTCTCCTCACCCATGTGCTTATGTGGTTCGTTCTCGCACGTCGTGGCGATGATTCCAGCCGTGCATATCAACGCACACCCAACTCCCCATGTGTTATCCTGGCCGCGTTTATGAATCACAACATCACCGTTTCGGCAGAGCGACGTTGGCGGACAATGTTTTAGCGTGTGCTGAACCTCACTTTTCCCCGTTCTCTTCCTCACCTTCGCCTTCACCCCCACCTTCGCCTTCACCTTCGCCTTCCCCCCCATCTCCGCCTACGTGTTCACCTCCGACCTCGCCAGAGGCTTCACTGTTCTTGCCCTTCATAAGCCCCAACGCACGCGCTAACCGAACTAACGCAGTCTCGACCTGGTCTGTATCTTTCTCAAGCAGCGCAACCTGCCTTAAGAGTTCTGTAAGCAGAGCTTGTGCTCTGTCACCGACAAATTGAAACGGTGCTGTGGCCCACACGGGATAATCGTTGCCGCTATGGTTCTTGATCTGAGCCATCACCACGCAAACGATATCGCCGGCCATTTGAACGCCAACGGCCAAGACAACCAAGAGTGCCTCGATGCCGAATAACCTTTTGTCGTAAGCGCTACTGCACTGCACTTCGAGTTTTCGGCCGCGAAAAACGGCCAGATTGTCGCCGTATCGCAAATGACTCCCCGGCCCAACCGTCATGCCGTTATTGCCGCGCAATCCGTTCGCGAAAGCGAGCACACCTGCACCGCTTGCACCTAGCACCTTTGATATCTTCGCTGTTAGTTCACCGTACCCGGGAATCGCGTCCTCCAGTGCCCCAACAGGATCAACGACAAACACATTGCGGGCACCAAACACAACGCGCGTGGTATTGTCGCCAGCCAGCACGCTACTGATGGTGCTGCCCAGCGCATGGCTCTGCGAAGCAGGGCTCATCAACATCTGATACCGCGGGGTATCGTGCTTTAGCCCATGTTCAAGCCCCAGCCCAAGCCACTCCAGCAAGCCACCGCCACCGCCACTCGTCTCAGGCCGGCTATCCCCGTCGGCCTCCGTCTTATTGTTGATTTCCTCTGCGGCTCGGCCGCTTGACGCCGCTTCAATGTCGCCAGACGCTGCGGAACGGTCCGTTTCACCGCCGCCGCCCCCGGCTCCCTGAAGCAACGGATGCACGATATCGATCTTGGTTTCCGCCCTGTTTTGAGGGGCGATGGTCTTCGACATCGGCGACGGTCGCAGCCTTGGCCGATCAGGTACGACCCCAATTCCAGACGTGGCGCAAGCGATTGCGCCATCAGGTGCAGCGGCTGTTGTCGCTCGCCATGACGACTGAGCGTCCTTGCATGGCGTGGCGTTACCGTGTTGGGGTCGCACCGTGTCTCCAGACGGCGTGGCTGGTCCGGCGGAAATGACATCGACGCATTGCAACATCATCCGACGCGGCACTGGGGAGCCATCGCTATCGTGAATCTTCGCCGTACGCGGTGCGTTCCATGTGCAATCGACGGCCATATGCACGTTCCCCTTTCCTGAAATGCAACAGCGTACGGCAGTGTGCGCGACGGATCGAGAAGCAACCGCTACATAACAGCTGCTCAGAGAATCAGCATCGACGGGTGCGACAGTGCGCACGCCGAGCCGCACATCCCGGGTTCAATGGAGATCCCGGCTAGTTCCCGTGACGAGATGCCTTTGCGGCTAAAGAACAGCAGAAGCAAGGTGTATATCAGGATGCCCCGATTGGTTCGTGCGATTACGGGATCGCAGCAGATCGATGCGGCACGCCCGCATGGCGCCCGATTATGGCAAGGCGCATCGCGATCGCAAGCATTTTTGGAAACGCCGTGGCAGAAAATCGGGCAATCGGTACATGTCCGTTGCCACAGCAAGCTCTGACGACGGGGCTTTAACGTCGGCGTTTCGGATACGTGTCCATACCGCTGCGCATGCTATCGCATCCTATGAAGTATCAAGACTTAAGCGCAGCTATATGCGTGCCGCACGTTCGCCGGCGGCACGACCGGAGGGCCCAAGAAAGGTTCAACTAGCTAAGCCCGCTGGCCAATCCTCCTGGCGCAGGGTTACTCGTTCTTGCCCTTGCCCTGATCCTTATCCGGCTTCTTTTCCTTTTCCCAATGGTCCCAGTCCCAGTCTTCCCACACTTCGCGAATAGCCGGGGTGACGGTTTCCTTCTTGGGACGCCCGAACCGGGCCAGCAACTCCTCGCGAAGCCGGCTACCCAGCTTGGGATCGATGGAAACCGGCTTGGGGGGCGCCGGGACCTTGGGGATCGGCGGTGCGGCGGCCACCTGTGCGGCCTCTTCCTTCATCGCATTGATGCGCGCCTGCTGCTGCCGCAGTTTCTGGACGACTGCTTCCTGACGTGCCTGCAGTTCGGCCCGGGCCTGGGGATAGACGGTCAGGACCTCGCGGAACTGCTCGTCGAGCGCCTTGACGGCATCGGAAAGCTGTTGCTTCATCGGGCCATCGCTGGCCTTTTGCAGGACGTTGCCGACCATCGCGCGGAACTGCCGGAAGTCGCCGCAGAACTCCTCGAAGGTTGGAGCTGGCATCGTACGATTCTCCTTGCTGACGCTTCAGGAGGGAGGGCACCGTAGCCGAGGGATCGCCGAGTTTACTCAGACTGGATGGAAGCCAAGTCCCAATGCATGGGTTCGGCGGCTACGTCCAGGCCCAACTTCACAAAGTACTGGTACAGTTCGCGGCTCCGATCAAACGGCTGGCTGTTGATGGCCAGGCTGAGTGTCGAAGCCAAAGTCTGCGACGACAGGTCGGGCGGCGGCAACACCTCGGGCAGATTGGGCAGCGACATGCTGCCTTCGCTCCAGAAGGCGGCAAACGCCAGCGCGCCCACGGGATGTCGACGCCCCAACGCTTCGCCCGCGGCACGGACGGCGTAGCGATTTTCTTCGGTCGGATCTTCCACCCAGCGGACCAGCGCCGCCAACGTGGCATCGACGGCGGCCGGCGGCTCGGGCCGGTACACGTGCCACAGGGCCAGGCACCCCCACCAGATGCGTTGCCGCGGCGGCAACCACCGGGCCAGGAACTCCACGGCATCGGCCGGGTCGCCATCGCGCGCCAGCAAGGCCACAAAGGCCGCCGGCTTGATCGCCGCCGCAGCCTTCTGCGGATCCTTCGAGCTCGCAGCTTCGTTGAAGAGCTTCATCGCTTCTTCGCTGGGCTCGTAGCGCTGCAACACGGCGGCAACGCGAGATTCAATGGTTTCTGCTCGACTCATTGCAGCACCTGATGCGCGAACAACGAGGGGGAATCGTTCAAGCCGGTGCCCACGCCCAACGAGGTCGCGTGCGGACCGTGCAACGGGTGCTCACCTACGTGCAGCACCTGGAGACGTTCGCAAAGCTGCGGGGCGTCCACCGGGGTTCGGGGATTGGCAGGCCGATCAGCGACGGTGCCCGACGGCGTCCACAGCAGACGTCCGGCGGCCACCTCCAGACCGATGGCCAGGTAATGGTGATAATGATCGTGATAATGTACCGGGTCGCGTTCCATGGCGGCCGCCTGTACCGCGGCGTTCACCAATTGTGCAGCCAAGCCAACCGGGGCAGATACGTAAGGCTGATCCGCAGCCGTGATGCTGCCGCCGCTCGAGAACACCGCCATGGCCAACGCGCCGGGCGAAGTGCGAACTCCCAGTACGCGACCAAAGTGCTCGCAGGTTCGGCGATGCGTTTCGCAGGGCAGTTGCACCCAGTGGACGATCGCTTCCAGGGCCGACTGGCGCGTCTCGTCGGTCTTCGACTGCTGTGCATCCCACACGCACAAGCTGCCCCACCAGATGGCCACGCGGTTCGGCAACAAGGTCGGCAGCACCGTCAGGGCGTCGCTGGCCAGGTTCTCATCACGCAGACGACGAACAAACTCCTGCGGCGAATCGCAGCCCGGCAAACACTGCCGCGCGGCTTCACTGATCGAGAGCTCGTTCAATCGATTGCGAACGTTCGCGTCCATGGATTGCCGTGGAAATCGCTTGGGGGCCGCCAGCCCCAGTGTCGCCTGCCAGGTGAACCGTTAAACTTTGCCGGTTACCCATGCCGTGCGGATCAGGCAACCAGGAGCAAAGGCGGCTTGTTGATAAAGCAGGCAGGCTCGTGCCTTGTTATGGATCGGGTAAACCTCTGATCACATACACAAACTGCGCATAATCGCCGGTTATGATGGCTGTAGCGCAGGGGCCCTCCTTATGAGCCGTATCGTAGATAGTGGTTGTTACGGCGTTTCTGGCGGTAGCGTCAATTGATCAATACGTTTGGCGCGCCCATGCCAATCTTCCCGCCGTGAGACGTGGGATCCCCCATCCGCGCCGCAGGTTTCTTGCTGATCAGTACTTTGGTTGATCCCATGACGATGGTGGCGGGGGGGCCTACACACGCAGCACTGTCACCGAGCAGAGCAGCCGGCAGCTCGCAGATCAATACTGTGGGCGAACCGGGCCCCGTGATCGGCCCACCAACGTGCGGAATCGGGGGCGTACCGGGCGTCTGCGCTGGGCAAATATGCATATCTGTAAGGCGAGCCGCGGGAGGCATAACCGTTTCTCTCACCTACGCGTGAATGTGAACACTTGTTCTCTGGCCGGAAAACAAAATTCGCAAGTTGGTTCGGCGGGTGAACTTGCCTGGTTCATCAACCAATACTAATCAGGCTGCCCGAGACCTCGACCATGCCCGATCCATCGACGGTGACGAATTGGGCCTTATTGACCACTTCGAGCGAGTCGCCGCTGCCGATGTTGATGATCTTGCCGTTGACCGTAACGCCCAGGTTGTTGATCGTGAGGGACGAGGGCCCCACCTGCAAGGTGATGTCCAGCGGCGTCATCACGAGCTTCGAGGCGCCGATGCTCATCGTCAGCGACGCTTCCGTCATCTCGAAGTGCGGTCCAAGGCCCTTCAGCACGTCCATCGTGAGGCTGGGCGGCGTCTGCGTGAGCTTGATCTCCGCGCCCAGCTCAGGCGGTCCCTGGCGGATATGAATAAAGCTGTTCGGACCGAAGTTGCCATTGACGATCGCGATGCTGCCGTCGGTTTCCGAAGTGGCCACACTGACATAGGTGGGGGTGACCTGTCCAGCCTGCACAATCACCGACTGAGTGGCATAGATATTGACCATGCCATTGTTGGCAGCCTCACCGCCGCCCATGGCCCAGACGTTGGTGACCGAGGGCGAGCCGTCGTCACTGGACGATTGCAGGTTGATGTCGCCGACGACGAACCGGTTGTAGTTTCCGGTCAGGTACCGATTGTTCTCCGCTTGGACCTGCTCGGGGCCGACGTCCTCTTCCACCACCGCATCCAGGCCCGATTCAACTCGGCGCTCGGCATCTTCGAGGATCTGCGGAACTGCGTCGTTGTTATCCTCACCCTGCACCAGCAAGCCGGCGCCCTGGTTGGCCAGGTTGACCGCCTGGTTGGCGTTTTGCTCGGCGTGCGTGATCTCGGCAACTTTCTTCTCCAGCTCCTGAAGGAGAGCCTGTGCTTTCGTACCAGCGAAGTTGGAAAGCAGCGTTGCCCAGGTTGGATACTCTTCGCCGTCGTCGCTTTCGGAGTTCGTGGGTTTGGCCATGATGGCCGCACAAAGATCGCCCGCGATGTAGATCAAAGCCGTCAGGGCGACCATGGCTTTCGCCGCGTAGCTGAAGTACTTGCCGGCAGCTGCGGTGGTAAAGATGCTGGAAGTCTCGTAGCTGAACTCTTTGCCGCGACGCACGTTCAAGGCATCGAAGTACTGCAAACAGGTGCCCGGCCCCACGGTCAACGTGTTGCTGCCGCCCAACCCGCTGAGAATGGCAGCCGCAATCCCTGTTTTGAACCCACCTGGCAGCAGGCCGAGGATGATCGCCTCGGGATCCACGGTCACGCAATTCTGCGAACCACAGAACACCCGGTTGTTGTTGTCGCCGAATAGCGTGCTGTAGGTCACGCTGCCCAGGTAATAGGCTTGCGTGCCCGGCAGCAAGCTCTTCCAGAGCTTCTTGAAACTGCTGTCCTCGGGCGAACATTCAGCAGCCAACGACACCCAATCGATGATGCCGCCACCGCCGCCGCTTGACGCGAACAGCACGTCGCCAAAATACGGGGCTTTCTCAAGCTTGTCTTCGCCGCCGCCACCACCGCCGCCGCCTATTCCCATTGGCAACACGCCAAAGACTTCAATCTTCGGACCAAACGTGCGCTGGAAGTTGGCGGATTCGCTCGTGATGCACTGGTGCGTTTCCGAATGGATATGCACGTGCTCGTCGCCGGGCGCGTCGTAGAAGATCATGCAATTGAAGTTCTTCGAGGGATCGCCGCCCACCGAACACGACTTGAAACCGCAGGCGGAAGCCAGCTTGGGCATCTCCAAGGGCGGCATGTTATGCGCGTTGTACACGCTGCCCACCACCACTGGACGATCGGGGTCGCCCTCCAGGAAGCTCACCAGCACTTCATGGCCGATCCGCGGCCAGAAGAAGGCTCCCCAGCCCTGGCCGGCCCAGGGCTGTGCGACCCGCAGCCAGCACGAACTGTTGCCGTCGAACTTGCCTTCGCGATCCCAGTGGAACTGCACCTTCACGCGGCCGTAGCAATCGAGGAACAGTTGATCGCCGGAGGGACCAACCACCGTGGCCGTCTGCAGCCCGGCAATCCGCGGCCGAGGCGTGACGCGCTTGGGACGGAACGCCAATCCTTCGGGCAAACAGGTAAAGCGATTTTCGTAGCGGAACCCTGTGGCGTTGCGGTCCGACTGGTAGCTGCTGGGCAGCTCGGCGCGGTGTTCAACCTGCACCAGCAAGTACTTGCCGTCGGCATTGGGGTGCCGCTCAAGCTGGAACTTCAAGCCCGGGCACATCGACGACACGTTGCTCTGCCCGGAGATTTCCAGCGAATGCGCGGCCTGGGCTTCGATGATCACCTTGGCCGTCTGCATGTTGTCGGTGTAGATGTTCTGCAGGTCCGCCGGGCGCTGCGCGCCGCCGGGATCGATGCCGTCGTACCGCTGGGAATAGCGGCCGGGAAATTCGTAGATCTCAAGCATCTCTTCCGTGCCGGGCAGATGGTGGGTGATTTGCCCGACCTGGACCGTCTGCTGAACCGTCGCCTGGGCTTCCAGGTTCTTGCCAGGCAGTTGGAAATGGTAATCCCACAACGTGACCTGGCTGGCGCAAATCTCCTGACGTTTACGCCACGCGAACACGCACGCGCTTTCGCGAAGGCCACCTTCGATCGGGTCGAAGATCACGCTGGAAATGCCCGGCAAATCCTTGAGCTGGTAAGGCCCGTCGGTAATCACCAGCGTGTGCTTGTCCTGCTCGTGACGGAAGTAGTAGAAGATGCCTTCTTCTTCCATCAGCCGGCTGGCGAAGGCAAAGTCGCTTTCCTGGTACTGCACGCAGTAGTTGCGGGCGTGGTATGTGCCCGACAACTCGAACGCGGTCGTAATGCCGTCGAACACAACGGCCAGGATCTCAGGTATGGATTTCTGCTGGAAGATCCGGCTGCGAAACCGCTTGGTGGTGAGCCACAACTGCGGCACGATCTGCGCCTTGTACGACGTGAACTCGTTGTCGCGCAGCCCCTCTTCAAATGACCGCACGATGCCGTTGAAGTACCGCGTTTCGCCCAGCGGGCCAGACAACTCAACGGTTACTGACTGCCCGAGGATCTTGCTGAAATCCACGTCGGTGTAGCGCGGTGCCAACAAGTCCAGTTCGAAGTTGAACAGTTGCGAGAGCCCCTCGATGCCGGAGAAACCAACCGGCAGCACCGCGTCATCACCCAGGGGAGTCTTCACCCGAAGCGGTCGGTTGAACTGCGAGTAGATAGCCATGGGCCGTGTCGATTCAAACGTGGAAGGTACCAGCCGTCCCGGTTATGAGCCGAGCACCCCAGGAACGTTGGCGCGTACCTTGGCAGGTCAGCAAAGCAGGGGAGGGCGATGCGGCAGGGCAGGAAGCCGCACACCCGGGGGGCGTGAGAACCCTGGTAAAGTTTTCGGATTGGGCAGATTTCAAAGCCCAGAAAAAGGTCGACGGCGATGTTTAAATTCGGGCGAATGTCGACCGGTTTTGGCGATCGCGCGGGCAACACCGGTAGTAACGGTGTTGCCGCTTCGTAGTCGCTTAACGGCAGCACGCAATCGCGCGTAGGTTCACTGCGTTACGCGCACGACGCAACAGGCTCGATGTGCGCCGTCCCGAATAGGCAAGCAAGAAAGGCACCCGCTTCACAAACCGAGCGCGGTGCTGCTCTGCCGAACGCAAGATGAAGATCAGGTGCCGCTGTGTTCTTTAAGCTGATCGCCCGCAGGTGGTACGTGTCGCCCGATCGCGACACATTGCGATAACGGGCGCACGGAGCCGGTGTCGCAAGTTCTGTCCGTCCCAATGATCCCCGTGCCAGTCCCAATCTTCCCACACTTCGCGGATGGCTTGGTCGTCGCCCTCGGACCTGATCCGGCCGAACCGGTCCAGCAATTCCTCACGCAATCGCACACCGGGAATGACCTCTATGGAAGCCGGCTTGCGCGGCGTGGCTGCCCGGGGAATCTTGGGCTGAGCGGCTGCCTGCGCGATCTGTTGCTGCAGGGAGCCGAGCGTTGCTCGCTGCTCTTGGACCTTCTGAAGGACGGCCGCCTTGCGGGCCTGGAGGTCCGCCATCGCCTGCGGGTAGAGCTCCGTGAATTGCGCAAACTGCTGGTCAACGAACTTAATGAGGTCGGCCAACTTCTGTTTGAGCGGGCCATCTTCCGCCGTCTCCAGCACGTTGCCGGCGACAGCGCGAAACTGACGAAAGTCGGCGCAAAACTCCTCAAAGCTGGGAGCAGGCATCGGGATGATTCCTCAATGGCTGATTTCGAAAGAAAGGTTCGGCTTGTTCGCCGTGCATCGCCTGATGTACCAGACCTGTTGCCCCGGCAGCTGGAAGCACACTTCGCGGGCAGCGCGACATCGAGGGGATGGTCATGGTTAACGGGACCGCATCGATGTCTGGTCCCAATGCATCGGCTCAGCGGCAACGTCCAGACCCAGCTTCACAAAATACTGGTACAACGCCTGGCTGCGATCGGCCGGCTGGCTATTGACGGCCAGGCGAAACGTCGACACCAACGCCTGCGGCGACAGATCGGCCGGTGGCAGCACCTCGGGCAGATGAGGGGCCGACATGCTCCCTCCACTCCAGAAGGCGGCCAATGCCAGCGCGCCCGCGGGATGTCCCGAACCTAGCGCGTCGCCCGCGGCCCGAGCCGAACGGCGGTTTGCATCAGTCGGCTCTTCCACCCAGCGCACCAGGGCCGCCAAGACGGTGTCCACGGCAGAAGGTGGCTCGGGCCGGTACAGATACCACAAGGCCAGGCAGCCCCACCAGATGCGCTGCCGGGGCGGCAGCCATCGGGCCAGGAACTCCACGGCGTCGGTGGGTTCACCTTCGCGCGCCAACAGAGCCACAAAGGCCGCGGGCTTTTGAACCGCTGCAGCCATTTGCGGATCGTCCATATCGCGGACGGCTTCGCGATAGAGTTTTAACGTGCTTTCATTCGGCTGATAGCGCCGCAGCACCGCGGCAACGCGAGATTCCATGGTCCCCGCATGACTCATTGCAGTACCTTATCCACAACCAACGCCGCATGGCGTATCGCTAGCGTCCACACGGCGGATGGTTCCTTCAATTGATAATCACGGTCGGAGCCCCCGCGACGATCGTCCCGCCGTGCGCGGTGGTATCGCCCATTCGTGCCGCAGGCTTGTTGGCAATCAGCACCTTGGTCGAGCCCATGGCGATCGTATCGGGCGGCCCCGTGCACGTGGCGGTGTCGCCGACCACGGCCGCGGGCAAATTGCAAATCAACACGGTCGGCGCACCAGGTCCCACGATTGGCCCGCCAACATGCGGAACGGGCGGCGTGCCAGGCGTCTGCATGGGGCAGGTATGCATATCCGTTAGCCGGGCAGCGGGAGGCATGGTTCTTACCTTTCTCAAATCACCAATGCGATTGCTGCACGCCGTGATAAAAGTCCAACTGACAAGGCTATCCGCAGCGCGGGCTTGCCTGCCGATCAGCCAATTTTAACCAGCGCGGCCGTCAGGTTGGCTTCCGCTGTTCCCTTGAGATTGAGCTCCATACCCTGGCAGTTGCACGACATCGTGGAACCGCTGCCCACGTTGATGCTGGTGCCGTTCAGGGTGACACCAGCGGCCTGCATTTCCAGCTTGGATGTGCCTACCGACAGAGTAATGCCCTCGGGCGTCATTTCGATCTTAGCCAGGCCGATGCTCAACACCAGCGACTCGCTGGTCATCTTGATCTGTGGCCCGACTTCCGGAGGCGCTACCTGCATCGTCAGGCCGGGCGGGAGTTGGTTCAGCGTGATTTGGGCCGACGGCGCCTCGGTTTCGCCCTGACGGATGCAAACCGTGCTCCCGGGCTCCAAGTTCTGATTGATGATGTCGATCGTACTGCCGGTCGGCGAGGCTTCCACGTGAACAAAGGCCGGCATCTCTGCGCCTGCCCGCATGACAGCGCCCTGGGTCCCGAAGATGTCCACGTTTCCATTGTTGGCCGCTGTCCCGCCGCCCACGGCCCAGACGGCCGTCACCGAAGCCGCGCCATCATCCCCCTGCGACACCAGGTTGATGTCGCCGGTGATATAGCGGTTATAGCTTCCTACCAGAGAAAGATTGTCCTCATTCAGCACTCTGATGTCTCCTCATACTCGCACAGGTCGGTGGCAATCCCTCGTCGCTCGCGCTGGTCGTGGTATTAGTCTCCCCCTTGCCGCGGCGCATCCTCCAGCGACAGGATCGCGTCCTCGGCCGACTCAAGCGAGTCCTCAGCGAATTTCGCCTCAACCACCTCCAGGCGATAGTTCGTGTTCGTTAAATCCGAGCGCAAACGCTCAATCGCCGTCATCGCCTGGGCGACGCTGTCCTCAGCGTGCGAAACCGCCGCCAGTTGCCGTTCCAGCTCGGTGAGCAACGCCTGCGCCCTCTCACCCGCCATCTGGAATGCCAGCGGGAGCCACTCTGGATTATCTCGGACATCTTCCTGCTTGGGCGTGGACTTGATCACCGTGCAGATGTCGCACGTCGCATACGCGCCAATGGTCAAGAGCACCAGGACCAGAGCCGCCTTGTCTCCCACGTCGCCGCTGAATCTGTCACGATAGTTGCGATATTCCTTGCCGCGGCGCACCTTCAGCGCGTTGAAATACTGCAAAGTATTCCCAGGTCCCACGACCATCGAATTGTTGCCGCGCAATCCATTGAGCAAGGCAGCTCCACCGCCGCCCAGGAGCGTGGGCCACGTACCACTTGGCGGAATCCAGTCCGCAGCAATTCCTGCGATGTCGACGACAAAGTTATTGCGCGCACCACCAAGGACACGCGTGACGTCGTCGCCAGCCAGGGCGCTGGAGGTCGTGCTGCCCAAGCAAACGGTGAGTGAGCTTGGGCAGAACATCTTCCACAGGTCTTTGTAATCCTTTTCATGGAGATACTTGCCCAGAAACGTGGCCCACTCCACCAGGCCACCACCGCCGCCGCTGGACTCTGACTGAGCACCGGCGACTTCAGCATGCGCGGCCGCGGCATCATTTCCATGGCCGTTTGACTCAGGCGGCGTGGTACACGGCACGGTGGTGGTCTCGTCGCCCCCGGTAACCTCACCGCCACCACCGCCACCGCCCAGCGGCATCACTCCGTACACTTCGATCCTGGGACCGTACGTGCGCTGGAAGTTGGCCGTTTCACTGGTGATGCACTGATGCGTCTCCGAATGGATATGCACGTGCTCGTCGCCAGGCGAATCATAGAAGATCACACAGTTAAAGTTCTTTGAAGGATCGCCGCCCACCGAGCACGACTTGAAACCGCATGCCGAGGCCAGCTTGGGCATCTCCAAAGGCGGCATGTTATGCGCGTTGTACACGCTGCCCACCACCACGGGACGATCGGGGTCGCCCTCAAGGAAACTCACCAGCACCTCATGGCCAATGCGTGGCCAGAAGAAGGCTCCCCAGCCCTGTCCGGCCCAGGGCTGGGCCACGCGAAGCCAGCACGAACTGTTGCCGTCGGACTTGCCTTCGCGGTCCCAGTGGAACTGCACCTTCACGCGGCCATAGCGATCGAGAAACATATGGTCGCCGGAGGGACCAACCACCGTGGCCGTTTGCAGCCCAACGATCCGCGGCCGCGGCGTGATGCGTTTCGGTCGGAAGGGCAGACCATCGGGCAGGCAGGTAAAGCGGTTTTCGTAGCTGAAGCCGGTGGCATTCGTGTCCGCCTGGTAGCTGCTGGGCAGCTCGGCACGATGTTCGACCTGCACCAGCAGGTACTTGCCGTCGGCGTTGGGGTGCCGCTCCAGCGTGAACTTGAGGCCGGGACACATCGTAGCCACATTGCTCTGCCCGGAGATATCCAACGAGTGCGCAGCCTGGGCCTCGATGGCCACCTTGGCCGTCTGCATATTGTCGGTGTAGATGTTCTGCAGGTCCGCCGGGCGCTGCGCACCGCCGGGATCGATGCCGTCGTACCGCTGGGCGTAGCGGCCGGGAAACTCGTAGATTTCCAGGCTTTCTTCGGTGCCCGGCAGTTTGTGCGTAACTTGTCCTACCTGGACCGTCTGTTGGATGGTTGCCGTCGCTTCCAAATTCTTGCCCGGCAACTCAAAGTGATAATCCCAGAGCGTTACCTGGCCGGCACAGATCTCTTGCCGCTTGCGCCAGGCAAACACGCAGGCAGTTTCTCTTAATCCGCCTTCCAGGGGATCGAAGAGCACCGTGGAGATATCGGGCAGATCCTTGAGCTGGTAAGGCCCATCGGTGATCACCAGCGTGTGCTTGTCCTGTTCGTGACGGAAGTAGTAGAAGATGCCTTCTTCTTCCATCAGCCGGCTGGCGAAGGCAAAGTCGCTTTCCTGATACTGCACGCAGTAATTGCGCGGTCGGTAGGTGCCCGACAGTTCAATCGAGGTGGTCAGGTCCTGGAACACGGTTTCCAGGATTTCAGGCACCGACTTCTGCTGGAAGATCCGGCTGCGAAACCGCTTGGTGGTGAGCCACATCTGCGGCACGAGCTGCGCCTTGTACGACGTGAACTCGTTGTCGCGCAGCCCTTCTTCGAGCGACCGAACAATGCCGTTGAAATACCGCGTTTCGCCTAGCGGCCCGGATAATTCGACGGTTACCGATTGCCCCAAGAGCTTGCTGAAATCCACGTCGGTGTAGTGCGGTGCCAGCAAGTCCAGATCAAAGCAGAACAACTGCGATAACCCTTCCGTGCCGGAGAACCCCACCGGCAACACCGCGTCATCACCCAGGGGAGTCTTTACGCGAAGCGGTCGATTCAACTGCGAATAGATTGCCATGGGCCAGGTCGTTCCAAATGGGAAAAGGGCAGCCGCTCCCGGGTCGGCGCACAACGGGACCAAGAGCCGCTGATGCGTGCTTGGGGGCATCCGCAGTACACACAGGGCCCTAGCGGCGGTACAGCCGCCAGGTCACATGCCCGAAGATCGTTTGGCTGTTCCGGTAACCTTCTTGAGCAGGTAGGTCTGGAGAACCAGGGAAGTGGCCGTAGCGCCTCGGGAATTCGGATGAAACCTGATTGAATTTTCCGGTTCTACGGGCGATGAAGATATTAATACTGTTGCCGCTTGGCGCTAGATTATGGCAACGTGATGTGTGGTCGCAAGTAGTTTTTACGGCAACACGGCAGGGAACCGGTATCAACCGATCGCGAAGTTTTTGGGGGAGAACTTGTCCCCACTTTGTCGTGGGCTAGGCTTTCGCTGAGTCTAGGACTTGCCGCTGAAGTTGCGTTCTAACACCGGCGCTGCGGGTTGCGGCGAGTTTGCGGCTCTCCCGCCCTCCCTCAGGAAACCTCGCATCCCTCGCGACCTCCCCACTACCATGCCAGACGTTCCATTTGCTGATCCGACTCCGGAACCAGCCGCGGCTCGCAACACCTCGCAGGGCGGCGTGTCTACCAGCCATCTGGCCGACAAGGCTGAAGGAAACGGCCGCCGCGCGCCGCGACGTCCCGCCTGGCACACCAGCCCGCCGCGCAAGAAAGGCGGCTTTCGCAAGTCGCAGATCGGGATCGCGTGGCTGGCCCTGCTGGCACTTGCCGGCTGCTTCATTTGGGCCAGCAGTTGGTTGCGTCCGCCTCGCCCGTGCAGCCTGGTGCTCCTGGGCGCCGGCTACCAGGAAAACCTGTCCATTGACGAGAACGTGTACGGCTGGCAGTCGCTGGCCGATCTGGCCAACATGGTGCGCGAAGACCAGTTCGCCATGTGGGGCAGGCACCTGCTGCACCTGCGTCAGGAGCCGCAGCAGTGGCGCACCGATACTAACTGGAAGGAACTCCTTTCTACCTGCGACAAGCACACGCTGGTTGTCGTGCTTGCGGTTCATGGCGGGGCCGATAGCGAAGGTCCGTATCTGCTGCCTCACAACGCCACGCCCGAGAATACGCCGCAGAACCGCATCCGGCTGAAAGACGTGCTCGATACGCTCGGCACGCTGCCGGCTGAAAAGAACAAGGTCCTCATCCTCGATGCGACCACCGTTGCCAGCAATTGGGAGTTGGGCATGCTGCACAACGACTTTGCTCGGCAACTGGAACTGCTCACCCCGCAAATCGAATCGATTCCCCGGCTGGTGGTGATGGCGGCGTGCGACGCCGACCAGCGCTCGTGGACCAGCCCGGAACTGCGCCGCACGATCTACTTCCATTTCATCATCGAAGGCCTGCGGGGTGGCGCGCGCGACACCGAGAACGACGGCCGCATCGATGCCTGGGAGCTTCACCAATACGTGTCGCGCCAGGTGCAGCGGTGGACCCTGGCAAACCGGGGCGTGCTGCAAACGCCGGTCCTGCTGCCTCGTGGCGAAATCGGCCGTGCCCGGGCGGCTGATATCGACCTGGCGGTCGCGGTGCCGAATCACCGGCCCGTTGATCCCCCGATGGCGGCCCCCAGCGACGAAGCGCCGGAGATTCAAAGCTGGTGGGAGGCCCACACCACGCTGGCCAACCAGGTGCCGTCGCCCGCCGTTTACGCCCCGCAACTGTGGCGGCAGTACCAAAGTATCCTGATGCGGTGCGAGCAGCTGGCCATGGCCGGCGACATGAACGCCGCGATGAGCCTTGCCCGCGAATTGCAGGCCTTGCAGCTAGGGCTGGAACGCTCGCGGCTGTTGGATCTCAACTCGCGGCAGAACTCGCTCGTCATGACGGCCGCTTGCGGGGCGCTGCCCCCCATCTCTGTGACGGCGCAGGACGCCGTTTCGCAATTGTGGAACTGCCCCGAGGGTGAAATCGCCAAGCGGTGGAACGCCATCCTCCAGGCGGCGGCACAGAACGGAGCCGACGCCGACCTGCCCAGGCAAGTGGCCACGCTGCTCTACGATCGGGCGGTTGCGGATCCTGCCACCAACCTGCAAAAAGTCGGCCAACTGCTGGTGGCCGTGGAAGACCCGCTGTTTCCGCGTCCGACCGAAGTGCACTTTTTGCGGATGCTGATGCTGGGCCTGCCCAAACCCGCCCCGGCAGCCAAAGCAGCAACGGAACCTACCCAGGGGGCCGGCCCTGCGGCAGCGATTGCCAACCTGGTCAACTCGGCAACCAACTCGCCTGCAGGCGCGGCGGCCAATAGTGGCGGCAATATCATGGGGCCGTCACTGCCCGGCGTCACGGGGCTGCCTGCCGGACAGGCAAACACCAATGCCCCCGACATGGCTCACGGCATCGCTAACCCGGTGAATTGGGATCTGAATGCGGAGCTGGTGACACTCGCCCTGACAGTGCGCCGGCAGGCCGCCCGGACGGCGCTGGATGCCGAGCCCGGCGTCACCTCGTACAGCAACCTGATTTATTCCTGGATCGCTCCGCAGGTGGAAGCCGCCGACCGGCTGCGCCGCCGCGGTGAGGACCTGATCTTTGCCGGACCTCAACAACAAACACAAGCGTCACAGTTGTTGCAGGAAGCGCAAGCCGGTTATCAGGAGGCCTGGGCCGACGCGGCTTGTCTCCGTCAGGCCTATGAAGCCCGCAATCAGGCCTTCAGCATCCTGCCGTACTATGCGAAGTGGGCTGCCAATCGGGTAATGCTCCTGGACGGCACCGAACCGGCCGACGATTCGCTGCTGGTGGCCATGCAGCAACTGCTGGCCCAGACCCACGAGTTGGACCGGCAACTGCAAGCCACTCCGGCGACGGATCTGGCCACGCTCAAGCAACAACTCCAGCGTCTGACAGAGCAAACGCAGGTTGTTCAGCGAGGGCTCGATAATTTAGTGAGCCAATCGCAAAGCTGGTGGTGGGAACTTGCGCCCGTGGACCTGCCCAGTGTGTGGCACGAAGCGCGCAACGCGCTGTGCATCCCGCAGATCGATCCGGCGCTGCGTAACAAGCTGCGTTCCGTGTACATCCGGACGTCGCAGCGGTTGTTCATGGAATCGGCTCAAGCGGCCATTGCCGGCACCACCGACCGCCGTGCGGCGATGGCTTCGGCATCGAACCAGTGGCAGCAGTTAGCGGCCCAAACCTACGGGCGCCGGCAAGGTGCCATGGCACTTGCGGTCCTGGGGCAGTACTGGTTCGACCGCCTGGGCCTGCCCATTTCAGCAACGGTTGCTTCGGTAACCGCCGGTAACGGACCGGCCAACGCCCAAGCCACGGGACAAGCCAACGCGGCCCCGCAGGGCACGCCCACCAACGCGGCGCAAAACGCCGCCGGCCAGCCTGACCAACCGCAGCAGGCCTCCCCCACCGCCGACGCGGCCAAACCGCAAGGCGCCGATGCTTCCAAGCCCGCCGAAGGTTCGGCCACCTCGCGTCCGGCCACCATGCCGCGGCCCGGCACAGGCAACCGCCTGGGCGGCGGTCAATACACGCCGCAAGCTGTCACCACGACCGGAGCCGGCCTGCCCCTTGGCGCGATCGAGACTTTCGAAGAAATCCAGCACCGGCTCCGCGTGTTCTCCGTGGAGCAGAACTGGTGGGTATCGCTGTCGATTGCCGGCGACCAGATCGGGCAGCGTTGGCGGCAGATGGCCCCTTTGATCGAAGCCTTAACCGCCCAAAGCCAGAACGTGGTCGATTGGCGCAACCGCCGTCCGCTCTTGGAACAAGCGGACCGGCTCTGCCGCATTCTGCCTGGCCCGCCTTCGCTCTACCTGAGCAACGATCCGGCCGGCCTGTTTCGGCATCTGACCACGGCCCAGCTGCTGCTCTGGCAGGCTCAGCGCTGCTGGCAAGATCACTGGTACGCCGAGAACCCGCAGGCGGTGCCGTACTACCGCGTGGCCGGCACCATTTATCTGGAAGATGCCGCCCGGCTGACGCGTCCTGATGCACAGCTCGACGTCTGGCGCAAGAAGCTCAACCAGCCAGGCGACCTGATGGTGGCCGCCGCGCCGCGGATCGACCTGACCACGGAGCTGGAGTACGAGCTGGAGTTCGTGGTGCAACCGGCTCCCGGCGCCGACGTACCCGATGGCATGCCGGTGCTGTGGATCAGCACAGGGGCAGGTTTGAACTCCGCCGTACCGGCGCCCGACGCGCGCCAGGTGCGTGAACTGGATGCCAAATCGCGGCAAGGTCGTTTCCGTTGCGTGATCACCAGCCCGGCTTTGGAAGCCGCCGCTATGACCCCGCCGCCGCGTCCCACGGTGGAAACCTCGGCCGTTACTGCCCAGGCTTGGTTCCGCGGGCAACAGTTTGGCGCGACATGCCCGGTCTATCTGCATCTGCGGCCCGAACTGACGCGGGTCCATCCGGTGCAACCCTCTCTGGCCAGCGTAGCTGTCCGCACGTCGGCCGGCGTGCAAGACCGCTATGGCTCGGGCACCGGCAGCGTGGCCATCGTGCTCGATGCCAGCGGCAGCATGGGTCCCCCCAACGCGGCCAATGCCGCCGGCAACTTCGGGCCGACATTCCCGCAGGCCTTCCCGGCAATACCGGGCCGACAGCCCAATGCTCCCACCTTCAAGTACGCCGAGGCCACGCAAGCCCTGCGCGAAGTGCTCAGCGAACTGCCAGCTGGTACGGTGGTCAGCATTTGGGTCTTCGGCCAGGCGATGGGCAGCCAGAAGACGGTCGAGGACGCCAATCGCACGATCCGCCGCATCCAGGATCCGATCGTGTGGAACCCGCAGGATCGCAAACAACTGGAGCGGGTCATGTCGGCCGTCAGCTACCCGAACCTCGAGCCCTGGAACGAATCGCCGATCGTGCGGACCATGCTGATGGCCAAGCAGGACCTGGAAGGCGCGCCAGGCTTCAAGACCCTGGTGGTGCTCACCGACGGCCAGGACAACTGCTTTGCCAACGACAAGCAGTACAACCCCACCGGTCTCGATATTCCCACGGCGCTGCGCAACGCGTTTGCGTCGTCGGGCATCTCGGTGAACATCGTGGGTTTCAAGGTGGAAGCCCATGAAAAGGCCGGCGCACTGCAACAGTTCGAGTCGGTCCAAAACTGGTCGCCACCAGGCAAGTTCGTCATGGCCGACGACGTCAACGCGCTGGCCAACCTGCTCCGCACGGCCATGCGGCAGCGGATGCGGTACTGGGTCGAAACGTTCGGCGGTGAGTTGGCTCCAGGCATGCCAGGCGACGGCCTCAACGTTACGCCCAACGGCGCCAATCTCCAGTGGTATCCCGGCGGCCTCCAGCCGGGCAGCTACCTGGTGCGGACGCAGACTGATCAGCCGGTGCAAGCCACCATCGGCCTGAACCGTGGCGATCTGCTGCTGTTGCAGCTCAGCCAGAGTTCCAACGGGCTGCAGTTTGAACAGGCGATGTGGAGCAAGACCGATTTCCCGTGGAAACCGTTCCAGGAAATCGGCGCCTGGCGCATGGCCGTGTTGCAGAACCAACAGATGCCCAACGGCGGCTTGCAAATGCTGCTCACGCTCGAACGCGAACCGTACGCCACGGCCACCATGCTCCAGCAGATCACCCCGCGCGAGATCTGGTTCGAAGTCACCCCCAGCCAGAAGTCACCGCAACCGGTCGCGGTCGAATGGAGCGAGCAGTACGGCTACCCGGCCCCGGCATGGACGATCAACGTGCCGGCCTGGCCCGAACAAGAATCAACTGCCCAATTCGTTCCGCCGCAAATCACCGCCTGGTGGAATCCCGACCAGACGCTGATCCCCGGCGCGGCGCTGGATCGCAACCACGATTTCCGCACGCTGGCCGAACTGGCGGGGCAGTCCGTCCAGGTCGGTCCGGACGAAGCCACCATCGAAAGCGTAACGGTCGAAGAACAGTACGTGAACGACGGCCAGGGCAATCGGCAATTGCAAAACTGCCTGGTGGTCCGGCTAAGCCATCGGCCCGGTCATCCGGTGGTGGCTCGGGTTGAAGGCGTGCGCACCGCGGCCAGCGAGAACCGGATGTACTCCTCCATCGGCAAAGCCACGTACCTGTTCTGGCCGGTAACACGCGACCAGGTTGAGCAATCGCTCCAGCGCGTGCTGCTGTACTCGGTCAATGATCTCAAGGCCAAAGCACAACTGCGCGGCTACTGGATGCAACTGGACCGGTTGCCACCGCCAGCCGCGAGCGATACGCGTCCGCTTCCGTACGATCTGCGCTCGACGCCCTCGTGGTAGTGAGCGAGCAACCGGCGGCTACTAGCGATCGAGAAACAGCAATACGCCGGCCGCAATGGCCAGGACGCCCAGCACCAGTGCCAATCCCTCGAACGTGAGGCCGAGGAGCAAGTTCAAACCGGTCAGCACCAGGTAAATGCAAAGCAGCAGCAGGCCGAGTCGCTTGGGCATTTTCATGGCAGTACGCAGATAAGGTGTGGCTGAAGGGTCCGCCGCCGCTGGCGGTTTTGCCTGTTGATACCCGGCGGCCTTAGCGGTTCGCAAGCGTTATACCAACGATTTGGATTCTGCTGGCGGTTCGCCCTGGGCACGGTTCAGGTGGCGCAGGCCTTACCAATCGTGCCGATCGCGCAAACATCGCCGGCAAATCGCGAGGGCAGGGAACCAGTTGCCCGATACCTAGAAGTGGCGAATCAGACGACCAACCGGGCCGGCTCATCCAGCCGCCTGGCCGTACCAACCGCGCAGCGTCTGACAACTGGCGCATTGTGAGTTCCCCCCTGCATGCCAACGGCCCGTCCATGAAGCAACGGCACTGGAACCAGAAGGTCAAACTGCCTGGCAAATGGGCTCCGCTGTTCGCATCGCAGCGGCGCAGCCAGATGGTGCTGCTGCTCCTGGCAGCCACCATCGTGGGCATCCTCGCCGCCATGTTCATGTGGCTGCAAGCGCCTCCGCACCCGGTGACCCTGCCGATCTGGGTTACCGAGTACCGGACCAGCGCGCTGCCGACCAACATGGCCGCAATCGGTGACCGCGCTGCGTTCCGCATTGCCAGCGGGCTGTCGCCGCTAGGCGCCCCCATGCTCGCCAGCCAGCAGCGCCACGCCTTGATGGAGCAGGCGGCCACGCTCATCGAACGCTCGCCTCATGAAGATGTGGTCGTTTACGTGTGCGCTTACGCGGCCCCCGGGCCGCAAGGTTTGTGCCTGCTGCCCGCCGATGCCGATCTGGACGATCCGCAAACCTGGCTGCCGCTGAAGGCAATCCTGAACAGCCTGGCGGTGTGCCCGGCCGCCCACAAGCTGCTCATTCTGGATATCTGCTGGCCGGTGGCATCGCGCCGGCAAGGTTTGATTTCCACCGACATTGCCACCGCCATCCTGGCGGAACTGGCCGCCGTCGAAGATCCCAAGCGCCTGGTACTTACGAGTTGCGCGCCGGGACAGGTGGCGTTGTCGTCGCCTGTGCTCAAACAAAGCGTGTTTGGTTATTACTCCGTACGGGGCATGCAAGGCGCCGCCGACGGCTATAACCCCACCGGCGAGCGCGACGGCGAAGTGTCGGTCCGCGAGCTGGCCGAGTTCCTGGCCGCCCGGGTTGACCGCTGGGCCTATCAGAATTTGGGCACGCGTCAAACGCCGCTGCTACTGGGCACCGGCGAGGATTTTGCCCTCACCGCCGTGCCGGTGCAGCGTGCCGGTCCCGAAGTGCTCAAGGCGCCGTTCGTTGAATATCCGCAATGGCTCAGCACGGCCTGGGAATGGCGCGACGAATTGGCCGCTCACCATGGCTGGCGCGACATGCCGCACCTGATGGTGCAGCTCGAAGCGGCGCTGCTCCGGGCGGAACAATACTGGTCGCTCGGCGGCAACGCCCGAAACCTGGAACAGCAGGTGCGCAACCAACTGCAACTGCTGCTTCAGCAGCAGGCAGCCATCAACAACGCCATTCCGATGACCGCGCCTCGTTCGCTGGCCCTGGCGCGCGTGCTCGGCTCGCCGGTGAATCCTGCGCTACAGCAGCCGGTTGAAACGCTGGTCTCGCACTATCGCAGCCAGACGATCGGCCTTGGACAAGCCGAGGCCCAGGCCGCGCGCAATAAGCTGCTGGCCGCGTTCCAGGCCCAGGTTCAGGACGAGCCGTTCTTCTCCGTCTGCTACGCGGTCTACGAGTTCGCGGCTCAAAGTCCCAACCCCGATCCTCAGTTGCTGACATTGCTCGACGACGCCCTGCGGCAACTGCGGGGCGGGGCACCGGAGTATGTCGAAACCGAGCTGTTACATCGCCTGGCCGATTTGGCTCGGCAAACGCCCCCCAACACCTGGCCCACCGCCACCGTGCAACTGGCGCTCCAGGCGATGTGGCTCAACGAGCAGTTGGGCTGTCAGCCGTGGGCGCTGCCATGGCTGGATTGGCGCATCCGAGCGATTCATTCGCTCGTCCACGAGGGCCTGGTCTACTTCTGGTCTGAAGGGTACGCCTCGAAAGACCTGGCCGCCGAACGCTTCCGCGCGGCCCTCGACGAAGGCCGCGAACTGCTGGCCTATCAAACCATGCTGGAGAACGCCTATCGGCTGATCGAACAGGCGTTTGCCCAACTGACGGCCTGCCACCCGTATATCGAGGCCAATCCACAACAGGCATCCGCCTGGCACAATACCGCGCAAGCCGCCGCCAACCTGGCCGCATTGCTGTCGACCGACCCGTATGCCGAGCGGACGGGAGCCTCGCCCCTGGTCGGAGATCCCACAGCCGTGGCCGCGTGGCAGGATCAGCTTTCGCAGATTCGCCAATCCGCTGACCAGTTGCGCACGCTGCTCGGCGACTTGCAGCAGGGATGGAGCCCTGAGCGCGTCGAACAATTGATCACAGCGTGCCACCAGGCCAGTGCCGGCCCATCCGTGGCCACCGAGGCCCAAACACTGCTGGCCACGCCGCTGCTTTCGGCACCGCTGCGTGCCCGGCTGTGGGAGGCCTGGCATCAACTGGCCACGCGGCTCAACGGCGCTACGCTATTGGCCGACCGGGCCGACGACGCCCACCACCGTCGCACGGTATTGATGGAGCCATACGACGAACCGGAGTTCCGCGCCGCCCAGCAGGCGCTTACCTGGTACCGTGCCAGCTCGTCACTCGGCATGCTGCAGATGGGCGGCCTGCGTAACGAAACCGTTACCGAACTTCAAGCGCTGCTTGCGCAGCGAAAGCCGCAAGACCTGCTCGACATTTCGGCGAGGCTTCGCCGGGCGTGGCTGGTGGAGTTGCCTGCCCAGTTGACGCAGCCGGGGTCACTGACCGAGAAAACGCGGATTGTCCGCGTGCTCTCGGGCTGGTCGATGCCGCCGGCGCTGGACAATGTCGATACCAATCCGGTCGCCCAGTTCTCGGCCCAACAGTTCCGCAGGATGTGGGGCATCATCGGCAACCGCTATCGGTATATCGCCCGCGATCTGAACGGCATCCCGTACTACGCCGACATTGCCAGCCAATACCTGGCCGTAGCCGGTCCCGTATCCGACCGGTACATCCAATTGGCCGTGGAGATTCCGCCCCGCCAGCGGTCCAGCAACGGCAGCATGCAGGCGATCATTGCCTGGCAGGTTGTCGGCGCAAGTTCCGGCGTCGGCGCAGCTGGCCCGCCGCCGACCGAGGTGCGTTTCATCCAGCCTGACGGCGATCCGTTGGTGCTCACGCTGGTCCGACCGCATGGCACGATTCCCAGTTCGACAGGCACCGATCAATTCGCGGTGAGCCAGCCGGATCCGACGGTGGAGGACGTTGTCTCCCGGCCGCTGCCCCAGCCTCTGGTGGTGAACGTTTCTGTCTCGCCCGATGCCTCGCCGGCAGCCATCACTGCGGCCCAGGGGTTCATCCTCGAAGTGGTGCTGGACGGCCGCCGGTATCACACGCTGGTGCCGCTCCCCAACTCAGTGCTTCCCCCCGTTGAGATCCTGCTGAGTCCCAATCCCAAGGCACCAGAACCGGCAGTCGACGCGCTGCGTCTGCGGCCACTGGGCAAGCCGCAACCGTACTACCTGTATTTGCGTAGCCAGGAACCAACGACGCAGCAGGTCAACGTCACCATCAACGGCATGGCCACCACCAAGGTGACGCTGGGGCCGGGCCAGACCGCACCGGTCAAGTTTGTCGGCGAACCGCCCAAACCCGACGCGCCGCTGCCGCCTTTGACCGGCCCGATCGAGATCGAGTGTACCGACGCCACCACCGGCGAGGTGCTCGCGCAGAAATCCATCGGCGTGGCAGTGGCCAATCCTCGCGAGTACGTGCAAGTCAACCAGGTCGAGTACCAGTCCAACGGGTTTGGAGGCAATCGCTTTTCGCTCACGCTGTCGGGCGACGGCGCGCCGCTTACGCCGCCTGTGTCGGCCGAAATCGAGCTGCCCCCGGCAGTGAATCCCGGCCTGCTTGGCGTACAGTCGGGCGTGTTCCGCGGGCTCTTGCCGCCCAATGGCACACTTCAACTGACGGCCGAGAATATTTCGTTCATCGAAGGTTCGCCCGAACAAGGCGAAGTGTTCCTGAACGTCGACGGCGTGCCGCGGGTGTACATCTTCGACGTGACTTACGACAACGTCCGCGTGCCGGCCCAACCGGTCGAACGGCAACGGCCGGGGCTGCGTCTGGTCAATCAGCCGGCCTATCAGCCGGGCCCCAACACCACATTCGGCATCCAGGCCGACGTGCCGCCCTCGGGGTCGTACCTGCAATTCATGATCGGCCGCATGGAAGGCAATCGCTTCGTTCCCGAGATCCAGCAGCAACTGAACGGGCCGCTCAATGCCAGTATCGGCTGCTCGCCGTTTGGGCCCGGCGGGGCGATTCTCCTTTCGGCCAGCCTGCGCGATTGGCAGCTGACCATCGACACCACCGGTATCGTGGGCCAACGCACCCTGGCCGGCAAACTGCTCGCCTACGACGGCAGCACACTCGACATGGTGCATGCCGACGTGATCTTCGACGATGCGCCCCCCAGCAATCCGCGCGTGATCCTGCCCACCTATCCGGCTACCGCCGGACAGCCGTACCTGGTCAAAGCGCTGTGTACTTCGTCGCTCTCGGGCGTGGTGAGCGCGGAGTTCTTCTTCGGCCGCCCCGTCGACGGCAAGATGCCGGACAAGACGCCCACGGTGCCGGGCACGCCGGTAGACGATTCCAAGCTGGAGTGGTATGTCGAATTACCGATTCCGGCCGATGCCAAGGGATCGATGCCCGTCAGCGTGCAGTTGACCAACGCCGTAGGGCTCAGCACCGTAGCCACCGCCACGATCGAGGTCCAAAGCGCTCAGCAGGCAGGCGAAGGCACCATCACCGGTAAGGTGATGGAAGGTTCGCTGCCGCAAGCCGGGCTCACGGTCACGCTCAGCGACGACAAGGGGGCCGCGATCAAGCAGGCCACCAGCGGCCCCGATGGCTCGTTCACGTTCCCAGGCTTGCAGCCCGGCAAGTACACGGTCTCCTCGTACAAGGAAAGCTCCAACCGCGGAGGCACCGCGGAAGCCACCGTGACCGCCGGCAAAACCACCAGCGCCAACATCTCGCTGACGCTCAACGGTGGCTATAACCGGAACAACGCCAATCGGGCCGCCGGCCGCTAACGTGGTTAGTAGGTGATGCAGCGATCGCGGGCGACGACATTCCAGCGCTGCGTTGCGCGGCCATTCTCGATCACCACGGCGTATTGATGCAGCGCCACGGTGGGGCAGATATGGAACGGAATTCCGTACAGCACGTCGCCGACCTGATAACGTCCCGCTTGCGACGTGGCAATGGTCAAGTGCTCCTCATTGTGCACCAGGGCTTTGGCGTCGCTCAGGCCGAACAGCACCACGCGCGGGTCGGGGTTGTCGGGCGAAACGGCCTTGTAGCCCAGGTCGAGGCTCAATCGGCCTTCGCCCGGCTTGCTGATCACGCGCGTAAGCAGCACGGCGGCGTGCAGGAACTTGAGATCGGGGAACTTATCGTCGTAGCTGGCATCCCAAAAGACGCAGGTGCCAGGGCTGCACTCCACATCGGGACGCCGCGCATGGCAAGGGAAGGTGGGCGTGCCGCCGGCCACGATGCGCGGAACCGGCAGCCCCTCGGCCTCTAACTGCTGGCGGAACTGCCGCACCGGTTCAAAGGCCGCATCGCTGGCAGCGCAGCGTTCTTCCAGATCGCGCTGGCGGAACTGGCCGTCGTACACGTGCAGCCCGCCCGGCTCAATCGCCGGCAGCTCGTTCACCAGCCGGTACAACGCGGCCGCTTGCGGCCCCGGCGAGATGCCGGTACGGCCAAAGCCGTTGTCCATGTCGAGCAGCACCAGGGCCTTGGCGCCGGCGGCTTGCAATCCTGCCGAGAAAGCCCGAATCGCCTGCTCGTCGTCCTGAAGGCAGGAGAACTGCACATTCGGGTAAGCCTTGGCCAGTGCGGCGAACCGCTGCACCTTGGGGCCGACCACCTGGTAGGAAAGGAAGATGTCGGTCCCGCCGGCTGCGGCGACCATTTCCGCCTCGGCGATGGTCGCGCACTTGAACTTCTTGATGCCCGCCGCGACTTGCCGCTCGATGATCTGCGACATTTTGTGTGTTTTGACGTGCGGCCGCAGCCGGTCCACGCCACCGGCGTACTCGATCATCCGGCGGATGTTCTCCTCCGCCCGGTCGGGATACACCAGCAGGGCCGGCGAATCGATCTCGGCGACATTCTCTACCACATACCACGGATCGGCCATGACGGCGGGCTCCAGAAATCAAAGTCGTTCGCAATCGTTGCGCTTCGATGGCCTCAACGGATGAAGCCGGTCATTGGGTGATGGAAGGCGAACCGTCCCGGCAGCCGGCTACTGCTGGTTCTGCCGCTGGCGCTGGATCTGCTGCCGCCGTTGCCGGTTCGTGGGCCGCCGCTCAAGCGGAAACGTGTCCTCCGGCACTTTCAGTTCCTCGCGCAGCCGCTGCAGCTCCTGCTTGAGCTCAGCGGTCACGTCGGCGTACGCGGGATCGCCGTACACGCTTTTCATCTCGTTGGGATCTTTCTCCAGATCGTACAGTTCCCACTCGTTCAAGTTGTAGAAGTACATCAGCTTGTAACGGTGGGTGGCCACGCCGTAATGGCGGGCAACGTTGTGCGGCCCCGGCAGCTCATAATAGTGGTAATACATCGACTGCCGCCAATCCTTGGGCGTGCTACCGGTCAGCAGCGGTACCAGGCTGCGGCCCTGCATATCGCCCGGAATGGGAACCCCGGCCAGATCGAGGAAGGTTTCAGCCAAATCGACATTGAGCACCAGGTCGTTATTCTCGCTGCCGGGCTTGATAACGCCGGGGTAGCGAACCAGCAGCGCCGTCTTCAGGCTCTGCTCGTACATGAAGCGCTTGTCGAACCAGCCGTGCTCGCCCAGATAGAAGCCCTGGTCCGAGGTGTAAAACACCACGGTGTTATCGGCCAGGCCGCTTTCATCGAGATAGTCAAGCACACGGCCCACGCTGTCATCGACGGCGGCCACGCACCGCAGATAATCTTTGATGTAGCGCTGATACTTCCAGCGCACCAGATCCTTGCCCTGGAGATTCGCCTTCCGGAACGCTTCGTTCTCGGGGCCGTACTTGGCTTCCCAGGCCTGAAGCTGCTCGGGCGTGAGATTCTTGGGCGGCACGAGCTTGAGATCGAGTTCGGTCATCGTCTTCTCGATCGTCATGTCCTGATTGCGGGCCGCCGTGCCGCGACTGGAGTAATCGTCGAACAGCGTGTCGGGCTCGGGAATGGTGACATCATCGTACAGGTTGTAATACTTGGGGCTCGGCTGCCATTCCCGGTGCGGAGCCTTGTGGTGGTACATCAGAAAGAACGGCTTCTCCGGATCGCGGCCGTTCTTCAGGTACTCCAGTGTCAGGTCGGTAATGATGTCGGTGGTATAGCCGGTGTGCTGAGTGATTCCCTGGGCCGTTTTCATCGGCGGGTTGTAGTAGGGGCCCTGGCCGATGAGGATGTTCCAGTAGTCGAACCCGGTGGGGTCGGTGCCCAGGTGCCACTTGCCGATGATGGCCGTTTGATACCCGGCCTGCCGCAATAGCTTGGCCACGTTCTGCTGGTCGCCGTCGAAGCGGTCGCTATTGCGCATGAAGCCATTCGCGTGGCTGTACTTGCCGGTCAGAATCACCGCCCGGCAGGGACCGCAAATGGAGTTGGTGACGAGGCAGCGATTGAACCGCATGCCTTCCTTGGCCAGGCGGTCGATGTTGGGCGTCTGGTTGATGCGGCTACCACAAGCGCTGATCGCCTGATAGGCGTGATCATCGCTCATGATGAACAGAATGTTGGGCCTCTTGTCGGCCGCGGTGGCCACGTTGGCGGCGACAACCATAACGAGCGCCAACCAGCCAAAGATCGCCAAGAAAGAGTCGATGCGCCTCATCAGTTGTTCCTTGCCGTGAACTCGCAGACAGCGCGGCGGCACCATTGCCACGCCGCCAAGAACGGGTTGCCATTTTGCCCGGCGCACACCGGCAGAGCAAGCAACTGGCCGCCAGGAACGAGGCCAACTGCGTCCGTGGCGCAGCGCCGCACGCTCCTCCGTCACCTGGTTTGGCTATGAACCGGAGTCTACGATCGCCGGGTAAGCTTCGAAGCCGATGCCTCGTCCAAGAACCAGGTCAACGTGCCGTGGGTGGGGCGCACCACCTGCGAGGGCAGTTCATCGGGCACGTAGGGGCCTTCGAGCACGCGGTGGAGCACTTCGGCCTTCTTTTCTCCATCAGCCAGGAACGCCACATGCCGGGCGTTGCACAAGACCGGCGGTGTGAGGGTGATCCGGTTCATTTGAACGGCTTGCCCCCAGTGCGCAACCACCCACTTTTTGGTTTCGTGCACGGCGGCCGTACCGGGGAAGAGCGAGGCTGTGTGGCCGTCGGGCCCCATCCCCAGCAAAATCAGGTCTAGTTGCGGGAATTCGCCCTCAGCAGGCTGGAGGACCTGCTTGAGCGTTTCTTCGTAGCTGCGGGCGGCATCCTCGGGGTTTTCGAAGTGCGTCGGCATCGGATGAATCTGATTCTCCGGTACAGGCACTTCATTGAGCAGTGTTTCCCGAGCCATCAGGAAATTGCTTTGGGGATCGTCGGCCGGCACATACCGCTCGTCGCCGAAAAAGACCTCAACCTTATTCCAAGGGATGCTCGCAACCCGCGCTTTGAGCTCCGGGTCGTCGGTATGCCCTGCGAGCAGCCGGTGCAGACCACGCGGCGTGGAACCGCCTGAGAGGGCCACGGTGAACCGGCCTCGCGCGGCGACGGCCTCTTGGACGCAATCGGCGAAGAACAGCGCCGCGTTGCGAACCAGTTCGTCAAAGTCCTTGGAAATCATCAACTTAGGCTGCGTGTTGTTATCGGCCATGACCGTTGCTCTAGAGGGAAGTGGAGATGGGGCACGCCGCCGTTCAAAACACCCGGCAGAACGTGGGCCGAACACGCGGCCTGGCGTATAATGTACCGGACAAACAACCGGCCGCCATGCAAGCACGTCTTTTACCCACCGGGTAAGGTTCCCGGCCCCTGCGTCGGTTCGCCGTGGTGCACCGTCTGTGCCGGCACTAGGCTACCGCGCGGCGGTTATGGCACCGGGCGCGGCACGCACCTTTGCGCGAACTTTGCGGCAGCCCGGCTTGTCCTACCGTCTGCCCTCGCATTTCCCTGTCAAGTCTCTTGCGAATAAACTTTGCGGAAAACATTGTTCGCCGCGCATCAACCAGGAACAATACGGTAACGACCGCGGCCTGTCTGTCCCCCTAGCGAGGCAGCACGGGCGTGGCCTAACTTGCCGGCGGCGGCTTCTCGCTCCCCTTGCGGGGCCTGACTCCGCACCGCCGAGGCAAACTTTCCTGTCTTAGAGGTACGAGCCAACGTGAACGAACTGAATCGCGCCGAAGGCTTGGCGCGTGAGTCTGCTGTGCTGGTGGGCGTAATTCTGCCCCATCATTCTTTGAGCGAAGAACCGCTGAAGGAACTAGCGGGTTTGGCGCGCACCGCGGGTGCTAACGTCGTCGGTGAACTCACGCAGCGCCGCGAAATCCCCGATTCGACCACATACCTGGGCAAAGGCAAGGTCGAAGAACTCAGGCAATTGGTCGAAGCCCGCGATGCCGACGTCGTCATCTTCGACAACGACCTGACGCCCGGCCAGACACGCAACCTTGAAAAGGCGATCAAGGTCAAGGTGCTGGATCGGACTGAACTGATCCTCGACATCTTCGCCACGCGGGCCCAAACGCACGAAGCCCGCCTCGCGGTCGAGTTGGCGCAACTTCAATACTCGCTGCCGCGGCTCAAGCGGATGTGGACTCACTTGTCCCGTTTGAAAAGCGGCATCGGCATGCGCGGCCCTGGTGAAAAGCAGTTGGAAGTGGACCGCCGCCTGGTCGAAAAGCGCATCCATGATCTGAAGTCGGAACTTGCGGTGATCGAGCGCCGCAAGGAACGGCAGGTGGCCGGGCGACGCGATTTTATGACGGTCTCGCTCGTCGGCTATACCAACGCCGGCAAGAGCACGCTGATGAACCGGCTGACCGATGCCAACGTGCTGGCCCAGGACAAGCTGTTCGCCACGCTCGATACCCGCACCCGCCGCTGGCACCTGCCCGGCTGGGGCCCGGTCCTGTTGAGCGACACGGTCGGTTTTATCCGCGACCTGCCGCACCAGTTGATCGCCAGCTTCAAAGCCACGCTCGAGGAAGCACGCCAGGCCGACCTGCTGCTTCACGTGGCCGATGGCAGCAGCAACACGGCCCTGGACCAAATCACCGCCGTGTACCGCGTACTGGAAGAGTTGGGCATCGAGGAAAAGGACACGCTGCTGGTGCTGAACAAAGTCGATGCCGTGGAGCATCGCGCCCGCATCGACGGCATCCGCGAACGGTATCCCAACGCCATCCCGATCAGTGCCCGCACGGGCGAAGGCATCGCCGAACTGGCCGAAGCGGCCAGCATGGCCTTGAGCCGTTCGTTCGTCGAGCTCGACGTGGAAAGCAACATCGACAACGGCCGACTGCTGGCCTACCTGGCCCACCACGGCGAGATCCTGCACAAGGAGTTCGGCGAAGAGCGGATGTTCATCCGCTGCAAGTTGCCGCGGGCAGCCCTGGGCAAGCTCAACGAGAACGGCAGCACGATCATCCGTGAACGCACCCCGGCGGCGTACGCCAACAACGGCAATGGCTGGACCGTTTCTGCCCAATAGCCGCAGTAGCTTCTGGCCGGCGACCGCCAGCTTCTTCAATCGGCCATCTTCGGGAGCGCGTCCTGGGCAAGCTGCTCAGGACGCGCTGCCCGCGCCCAGCATCGCGCGCAACAGCGCTCGCGGTGCGCCAATATCGACCACGTGAAGCTGCCCGACGTAGGGCCGGGCGGCCTCCAGCAGTAGGCCGGGCTTGGCCGCCACGAACGTACACGTGATCGAGGCGGCTACCACCGCGCCGGGAGCTTCGCCGGTATCGGCGTTCAGCCCCGTCGGCAGATCGACCGCCACCACCGGTTTGCCCGCTGCGTTGATCGCCGCCACGGCGGCATCAATCGGCGGCCGCGGTGCCCCTTGAACGCCCGTTCCCAGCAGGGCATCCACCACAAAGCCCGCCTGCGCGACCACCTGTGGCCAGGCAGCATCCGCACTTGGCCCCGCGCACACGGTGATGGGGGTGCCGCCGCGGCAGATGATCTCGAAGTTGACGGCCGCGTCGCCTTTCAGGTCCGCGGGGGCCGCAAACAGCAGAACGTGGGCATCGATACCGCGCAGCTCCAGATGCCGGGCGATCACAAAGCCGTCGCCCGCGTTATTGCCGCGTCCGCAGAAAATAACCGCCGGCCCTGACAGTCCGGCCGCTTGGATCACATCGACTACGCCCCGGCCGGCGTTTTCCATCAGCAGAATGCTCGGCATGGCGAAATCGGCGGTTGCCCGGCGATCGAACTCTCGGGCTTGGGCACACGTGAGCGTGGGCTGTGAAGCAGTCATGGCAATGAACGCGAGGGGAGAACGTAACTACCACAGAGACACTTCAACCTCGACCGGGTGAACAAAGTCGGTGTGCAACTGCTGAGCTTGTTCCACCGTCAACTCACCCTGACGCAGCGCCAGACGATACTTCACCTGAAGCGGTTGGTTCTCTTCCACGGTGTATTCGAAGTATGAGCCAAAGCGGCCGTAATCGCGTTCGCTGTATCGGGCTTCCTTGGGATTCGCCGGATGATCCAGATACACGGCCGTGTACCGCTGTCCGCCCAGCACGAAGCTCATCGCGTTCCAAGGCAGGTTCACCGTCCTGGGATCGCGCGAGCCGGCCGACCAATTGCGCGTGGCGCCGGGAGCCCCTTTGCCATCGGGTCGCAGATAGTACGTCTGCTTGGCTGTGGAATCGGCGACTTCGTTGTCCGCCCGGAAGTGGAAGCCTGCGTGCTGAGGATCGCCATCGAGCTTGATCGGCCCGACCTTCGTCTCGAGCCGCGAAGCGAATTCGATCAACTGCCCTTGCGGTACCAGGTAGGCCGTGAGTTCGCGGGTCTCTTCGGCAAAAACCTGGCCCTGGTCACCGTGCCAGCCAACCGCAATCCGATGCCGCCCCAGGACGGGGCCGGCTTCCTCGGCGAGAAAACCATCGTGCGACTGGTAGGCATCGCGGCTGCAATGCCACACGTCGACGTTATGCTTGCCTTCGCCATAGCTGACGCGGTTGAAACCGTAGAACAGGCCGCGGTGATGCGTGAACCGGCCGCCGGCTCCCTTTGTCACCAGTCGCTGCCCGGTCGAATCGTACAGGTGATGGAACACCTTGTACGTCTGCTCGCGGTTCTTGGGATCCAACGGCGCGCACATGTACCGCAGCACCGGCCGCTCGCCGACCAGCAGCTCCGCGTACTGCTTGTCGGCATGGTTCCACCGGGTTTCGCTTTCGGCGGCTTCACCGGGAATGGTCGCGGTAAACGTCGTCTGCTGCCCGGCTGGTAACTTCGGCAGGATGAAATGCAGGGTGCGTTCGGTGTGCCGCTCGGCCGTGCCGCTGCGCTTGTCCAACAAGCTGGGCGCCGTCAATTGGCCGGGCAGTTTGTTGCCCTTCTCGTCCACCAGAATGGCCGAAGTTACCTTGGCCAGGTCCTGCGGTACCGCGATCGCTACGCTCACCGGGGTATCCTGGCGATCGAACTGGCCAGCCTTGACGGTGAGCTTTAGCCGCAGCGGTTGTCCAGATTGCGCGTTAGCGGCCCCACCGACCAGGAAAGCCACCGTAAGTAGCATTGCCAGGGCCGTGGTCCGACGGCCGGGCGAAGCCATCGGGCGACGGAGCGGACGGAGAAGCAGACGCATCGGAAGCCCCCCTTGTTGAGATGCAAGGTTTCTGCCAGAGGTGCTTCAGCATAGTGGGCACCGCTGCAGGCGGCAAACAAGGCGGGGCAGGCTCGCCCTCACCGGTCGGCGAAGTCGTTTTGACCTTTTTCGCCAGGCGGGCCTGATGTCCCTCGTCGCAGCGGCCAGAAAATTTGTATAGTTGAGATTTCGCCTGCTGCGGCGTTTGCGTTGGTGTCCAAGCCCCCGGGTTCGTAAAGGGCTCCCACCGCGGCGTACTGTCCCCCAAAGCAGGCAGCGCTGAACCGACCTGCTGGCGCCATTCCCTGCCATGACCGACTTATTGCGTCAAGAAATTGCCACCTTGGCCGACTTAATCGTGGTGAAGGTGGGCACCCGCGTGCTGACCCACGACGATGGCCGGCTTAACGAAGACCGCGTTGAACGCCTGGCCGAAGAACTGCACGAACTGGCGCTGACCGGCCGCCGCGTGGTGCTGGTCAGCTCCGGCGCCGTAGGGGCCGGCATCGGACGCCTGGGCCTGCCGGGCCGGCCGCGCGATCTGGCTCAACTGCAGGCGGTTGCGGCCATTGGGCAAAGCCACCTGATCGAGGTCTACGACCGCTGCCTGCGCAAATACGGCCGGCATGCCGCCCAATTGCTGCTGACCGCCGAGGACCTCAACCACCGCACGCGGTACCTGAACGTCCGAAACACACTGCTGGCGCTGATGGAGTTCGGTGCGATTCCGATCATCAACGAGAACGACACGGTCGCTGTCGAAGAGCTGCAAACGACCTTCGGCGACAACGACCGGCTGGCCGCCCTCGTCACCAACCTGCTTCGGGCGCCGTTGATGATTCTGCTCTCCGACGTCGAGGGGCTGTACGACCGCGATCCTAAGGATCCCCAGGCCCAGGTCATCCCCACCGTGTCGGACCTCAACGGCGATGTCATGGCCCTGGTCCGCGATGCCAAAACCGGCTTGAGCAAAGGTGGCATGGCCAGCAAGCTCCGCGCGGCGCGGATCGCCACCGCCGCCGGCGAGAACGTGATTATCGCCTCGGGCCGGCGGCCCGGCGTGCTAGCCGAGATCATGTCGGGCCAAGTCACCGGCACCCTGTTCCTGGCCCGGGGACAGAACGTGTCGTCGCGCAAACGCTGGATCGGGTTCACCGTGCAGCCGCGGGGAATTCTGGACCTGGATGCCGGAGCGGCCCGGGCCGTGGTCGAACAGGGCCGCAGCCTGTTGGCTATCGGCGTGGTGGGCGTGGGCGGCGACTTCCGCAAAGGCGACGTCGTCGTGCTGCGCGATCCGTCAGGGCAGGAGATCGCCCGTGGCCTGGCCAACTACAGTGCCGACGAGGTCCGCACCATCCGCGGCCTGCGCACCGAGCAGATTGCCGCCGCGCTGGGCCATTGCCCCTACGACGAAGTGATCCACCGCGACAACCTGATGCTCACGGCCTGATACCCACCGCCGTGACCCAACTTGGTGCCGCATCGCTTGGTCCTGTCTAGGCTTACGCCACCGCAGGGGGCCGGTTTCCAGCGCGGGAGCCGGGCGTTATATTGCCGCATCGTTTGATCGTTTACCTCTTGGGGAACTTGAGCCTGCGATGTTGGCCAAAGACATCAAGCCCGGCATGATCGTGGTTTACGATGCGGCGCCGTGTCTGATCGAATCAGTTACCGTTCAGTCGCCCTCGGCCCGAGGCGCCAGCACGTTCTACAAGTACCGGGCGCGTAACGTGATCACCAAACAGAAGGTGGACATCACCTTGCGCGGAGGTGAAAGCCTGGACGAAGCCGACTTCTCGCGCCGGGAAGTCAAGCTGATGTACTCCGACGCAACCCACGTGCACTTCCTCGACCAGCAGGACTACAACCAGTACTCGCTCCCCAAGGAGGACATCGAGGAAGAATTGAAGTGGCTCCGCGAGGACCAAGAAGGCGTCCTGGCCCTCATCTATAACGACGAGTGCGTGGGCATCCAGCTTCCGACCACCGTAGAGCTGAAAGTCGTCCAGTGCGATCCCTACGTGAAGGGGGACTCCGCCACCGCTCATACCAAGCCTGCCACCCTGGAAACCGGGGCCGTCGTCCAGGTTCCTGGCTATCTCGAAGAAGGCGAGGTGATTAAGGTGGATACGAGGACTGGGCAATTTATTTCCCGGGCCTAGGCGGTATGCCGCGTCTGATCGGCGTAACCTCGGCAACCTGATTTTCTTGTTGCAAGGATGCGGCCCCCCCCGCTTTTGGCAGGTTGTGCTTTGCTTGCCTGTGGCGTACCGTCATAGTGGGTGCCCATGCAGCCTTTGCGCAATTGCTACCTTTTTGCCAAGGCTGACACCCGTCACCCCTCCTTGGCAAGGGGAATCGCAGAATCGGTAACCTATGGCCAAGCGGTTTTGGAGTCCCCAAAGGACTGCCCAGCCCGTCGTCCGCTCCTCGCGCTAGTGCCAGGATCGCGACGGAAAGCCGTTGAGCCGGTTGTAGGGCATGTAACGGCACGAGCCACCCTAATCCGTACTCCCACCGCATCCTCGCCATGTTCCAACGCTTGGGCCAGTTCGTGGTACAGCGGCGTCTGCTGGTCATAACCGGCTGGCTGGCGGTGGTGGCCGCGCTGCGGTGGGTTTCGCCCTCCTGGGAGAGCGTCACCCGCGACGGCGACCTGGCCTATCTGCCGCCCTCGGCGGCAAGCGTACGGGGCGAAAAACTACTAAGCCAGGCGTTCCCCGGCGAGCGGCAAAAGAGCCAACTCGTGGTGATCGTCGAAGCTCGCCAGGGCAAGCTCGACCTGAACGAGCGTCCGTCCCGGCCCGACGAGTCAACCGACGAGCAGTCGGCCGGCGACGAACCCCAGGCAGCCCCGGAATCGTCTCGCAGTGCTGCCCACACGCGGCGTGTTTCGGCCGCATCGGGCGCTCAGGGCGAACTGCCGGAGTCGCGCGAACTTACCGACGCCGAGGTCTTTGTCGAGCTCGAGGAGCGACTGCATGCCCGCTTGCACGATAGCCCTCATTACCTGGGGATCTGGTCGGCTCTGAAACCGGCCGGCCCTCGGGCCGAGCGAACCGCCAAGGGCGTGCTGGCCGAACGGCTGCGTAGCGAGGACGGTCAGGCCGGCCTGGTCGTCGTGCAGCTTTCGACCGAGTTCATGGCCACCTCGAACATGCCGCTGTTCGAAGCGGTTCTCGAAGTGATGGACGAGCTGCGCGGCTTGCCCGGCTTCCCCACCGAGCGGCTGCAGCTAGGCGTCTGCGGTTCTGCCGCGGTCGGGGCCGACATGCTGGTTGCGGCCAAGGAAAGTATCAGCCGCACCGAAGCCACCACCGTTGCCCTGGTGGTGCTGATTCTGCTGATCGTGTACCGCGCGCCGCTGTTGGCGGTGGTGTCGCTGATCACCATCACCGCCTCGGTGATGGTGGCCACCGACCTGGTCTCGCTGCTGACGCAGTTTACCGACCAGACCGGTGCCTTCGAGTTCAAGGTGTTCAAGACCACCAAGATCTTCATCGTGGTGATCTTGTTTGGAGCCGGCACCGATTTTTGCCTGTTCCTGATTGCCCGATTCCGTGAAGAACTGCTCGGCGGCGCGAGCCCGCAGCGTTCGGCCGCCTCCGCCTTGGGGCACGTGGGCGAAGCCTTGTTGGCCAGTGCCCTGACCACGGTATGCGGGCTGGCGATGATGGCCTTTGCCGACTTTGGCAAGTTCCGCTTCAGCGGCCCCGCCCTGGGGCTGAGCATGGCCGTGGCGCTGGCAGCCAGTTGTACGCTGGCGCCGGCCCTGATTTCGATCATGGGCCGCCAGGTCTTCTGGCCGTGGAAGCTGGAAACGGCCCGCACGTCGCGCCGGAGCGAGCTCCTGTGGCGGTGGATCAGCCGCCGCGTGACGGTTCGTCCCGGGCTGATCCTGCTGGGCTGTCTCGTGGTGCTGGGGCCGCTTGCCTACCAAGGGCTGTTCATTCAGCCCTCGTACGCCTTGATCAATGAGCTGCATGCCGACCGGCCCAGCGTGCAAGGCACGCAAATGCTTTACCGGCATTTCGACCGTGGCGATACCGGCCCCGTGGTGGTGATTGCCCTGCAGCCGCAGGGCGATTTCCACAGCGTCCATGGTGAAGACGCCATCTACGAACTGACCGAGTACCTGGCCAACCTGCCCGGCGTGGCGCGGGTCCGCAGCCTGACACGTCCCCTGGGCGACGAACCGCCTGAACGCTTCGGCCTGTTCGGGGCCGGCGAGCAGGAGGGCAAGGTGATGGCGGCCGAGGACCACTACGTCTCGGTGGCTCCGCCGCTGAATGGCAAAGTTGCCCGATTCGACGTGGTCACCAAGTACGATCCCTTCTCGCCGCAAAGCGCGGCGGTGTTGGACCAGGTGCGCGAGGCTCTGCAAAAGCTCTCAGGCACCAGGCCGCCGCAATCGCCGGTTGCCGCAACCGGACTATTAACCGCGACTGCCGTGGCCGCCGAGGTCCCCGCGCCACCCGCCCAGCCGCAAGAAGGCTCGGGGCTGGGCCTCTGGCAGGGGGCCCAGTTTGAGTTCTTCGGCCCGACCGTCGCCACCAGCGACTTGCGCGACGTCACCACCCGCGACCAGCGCCGAATCCAGGTACTGTGTGCCCTGGCCGTGCTGATGGTTATGCTCGCGATCCTGCGGCGTCCGCTGATTTGTTGTTACCTGATCATCAGCGTGGTGTTCAGCTTCCTGGTCGCGATCGGTGCCACCCAGCTACTGTTTGCAGCGATCTATGGGCCCGAATTCGGCGGCTTGGACTGGAAAGTGCCGCTGTTCTTGTTCGTGATCCTGGTCGCGATCGGCGAGGACTACAACATCTACCTGGCCTCCCGCGTCTTCGAAGAGCAGCAGCGGCTGGGGCCGCTGGGCGGCCTGCGGGTGGGCATGCAGCGCACCGGAGGCATCATCACGAGCTGTGGCCTGATCATGGCCGGCACCTTCGTGTCGATGATGACCGGCTCGCTCCGCGGCATGCTGGAGCTCGGTTTTGCCCTCTCGCTGGGCGTGCTGCTCGATACCTTCCTGGTCCGCACCGTGCTGGTGCCGGCCTTCCTGGCACTGCTGCTCAAATGGCAGCACCGCCGCACGGCCCATACGACGGCCTAGCCCAGGGTTCACGTCCAGGGAATGGTCTTTGCGGCCTGGCTGCGTACATGCACAAAAAGGGCTCACCCAGCTAACGAGTAGCCCAGATGCTTGCACCCGGGGAATAGACGTTGGCCAAGTCTGGTCCGCGATCTACGTGGCGCCCCCAGCACTTGGTACCAAGACGCACAACTGGGGATGAAGCCTACCCCAGCAAGGGGCTCAGATCAGGCTCCCCGCACGCATCGCTGAGAGATTACGGCGCAAGCACCACGCCGGGCCACTGGCCGCATATGTGAATGTCGCCGCCGTGCAGACAACGCATACTGAGGCTTGCGGCGTGTCGTCCTGATGCCCCACAGAATCGTGCGTCTCGAAGAATCTCTTAGAGGCTGTCCAAAAAGCGGTCTTGGATGAATGCCGGTTGGGTGGTTAAACTGCGTGGTATGGAAAGGATGCCA
>Ga0207874_1000544_pt1 | contig 54099 bp, 37 predicted proteins | sample HigsolmetaAR201D_FD_184833 | JGI IMG/M metagenome (GOLD analysis project Ga0207874, IMG submission 184833) | Ionic liquid and high solid enriched microbial communities from the Joint BioEnergy Institute, USA - AR20-1-D (SPAdes) (version 2) ...
ACCCAAGGCTCGATGCGTCGCCACTGTTCGTCCGTGAGGTCGGTTGGGTATGGCATCCTTTCCATACCACGCAGTTTAACCACTCAACCGGCATTCATCCAAGACCGCTTTTTGGACAGCCTCTAAGAATCACATTCGCGGGGCCCTGATTCCCACGACGTTCTACCAGGTGGCCCCCAATGCACCCGACGGGGCCGTGTTTCGCTCGCAAGTCACCATCGGCCGCATCACCGATGGCCTGACGTATACCTCCCTCCTCGGCGAGAAGCACATCAATCCCAGCGAGCTGGGCAACGATCCGCTAGATGCTCCCAGAAGCCCCGGCCACCAGCCGCATGGTACCGGGGCCTATGCCGCGTCGAAGATTGCGGCGCTGGGGCTAGCCCGCGGTCCCAACGATCCGATGATCACCGACGGCACGCAGGCGGAGACCAACGGCGATTACTGGAAGTTCGGTAGCTGGCACCCGGGGATTTGCCACTTTGTGTTTGGCGATACCCGCGTGGTGCCCGTGAAGAACAGCGCGGACAGCATGTCGCTGTACTACATGAGCGTTCGCGACGATAGCACGCCGTATTCGCTCCAGCAGTAGTTTCGTCGCAGCAGCATACGCGTTAGCAGACGTAGACCGGGTGCACGTTACCCGGTCTACGTTTTTTGTTGCCTGCACGTTGTTACGTTGCCTGCACCATGGCGGCGGCCTGGTGGCCATTGTGGTCCATGGTGTCTGCGGCTCCCCGCAGCTTCCGGTTGAGCGTGCGCCGTACAACATTTCGTCCACAGCCTGATCTACGTCGCTCTCGACTGCGTTGGCAACACGGATGCGCTGCCTCTGCCCGCGCAGCACCATCCATTCACCGGATCTAAGCGGCAAGGCGACCTGAGCCGGCTTGAGGCCGGACAGGCCAGCCAAAGCGGCGATCACGCAGCACGTCTACGCTGATGCCAGCTTTGAGGACGTGGCCTACTTCTACCCCTCAAAGCACGGTAAGCCCCCGCCACGCTGCGAACAGCACGCAGAGCGAGCGGTCTGAAGGGTGCGATCAAGCAGCGCGAGCCCCAGGGCGAGCCACTTTTAAACATCACCTTTTTGGTCGTCTTTGGCGAATTTTGGCTCGAACAGCGCCCGCGGTCTCTCCATTTGCGGACGTTCGTAATGGCCAAATTTGCCAACCCAAGGCGTGCTGAAAAGCTAAGCACGGCCAGCGAAAACACTCTCAAAACATTACAAATACATAACTTACGACAAATACCCCACTAGCCAGCGGCTTTCCCCCCGACAGATCGTCCCCCCCTTTCTCCCCGGCGAAGCACAAATACCTGTTGAATTTGTTCACCTCGTTGATCAAGATTGTGCGATATAAATCCTGAACGTGTGCGGGCACTGCCCACCGGAATCGCCCGTGGCACATTGGAGGAAGCTTCTCCCATGACGACCCAAGGACACAGCAAGGCGATTCCACTGATCGCGCTGGCCGGGTTGGCGGCACTGTTTACCGCCTCCTCGCTAGCGGCGGCCGAGCCGGACCCGGCCAAAATCGAATTCTTCGAAAAGAAGGTCCGGCCAATCCTGGTTGGGCACTGCTACGCCTGCCATTCGGCTGAAACGAAGCCGGCTGGCGAGTTGCGCGTGGACGACCGCAATGGGCTGCTCACTGGAGGCAACTCCGGCCCGGCGGTAGTGCCGGGCGAGCCGGAGAAGAGCCTGCTGTTGAAGCGGGTCACCCTGGAAGGTAAGCGCCGGATGCCGCTTGAAGGCGCGCAGCTCACCGAAGAGCAGATCGCCACGCTTACGACCTGGATCAAAGACGGTGCGGTGTGGCCGACGCTCCGGGTGTCCGTGTCGGTCGGCAAACTGAATCCGGAGTACGAGCAACTCAAGAAGGAGCACTGGGCCTGGCAACCACTCACCAGCCCGAAAGTGCCGGACGTGAAGGATAGCGCGTGGCCTCAGACGGACGTTGATCGGTTCCTCTTGGCCGGCCTCGAAGCGAAAAACCTCAAGCCGGTGGCGGACGCCGACAAGCTGACGCTGATTCGCCGGGTCACGTACGACCTCACGGGGCTTCCGCCCACCCCCGCCGAGATCGACGCTTTCCTCCAGGACACCAGCCCGACCGCCTTCGAGAAAGTTGTGGATCGGCTGCTCGCGTCGCCTCGGTTCGGCGAGCAGTGGGGCCGGCACTGGCTGGACGTGGCCCGCTACGGGGAGTCCACCGGTCCGAGCCGCAACATTCCATACCCGCACGCCTGGAAGTACCGCGACTACGTCATCGACGCCCTGAACGCGGACGTGCCGTTCAACCGCTTCGTGCTTGAGCAGATCGCCGGCGACCTGTTGCCGGCGGCCGACGACGCGGAGGCGAACCGACTCCGGATCGCGACGGGCTTTCTGGCGCTGGGCGTGAAGGACGTGAACCAGCGCTTCAAGATTCGCTTCATCATGGACAACGTCGACGAACAGATCGACGTGGTCACCCGCTCGATCCTCGCGCTCACGGTGAGCTGCGCCCGGTGCCACGACCACAAGTTCGATCCGATTCCGACGTCCGACTACTACTCGCTGGCCGGCATCTTCACCAGCACCGAAATCGCGGCCGGGTTGCGGAACCAGATGGGCGGCTCCGGGCTGGCCTATTACGTGCCGGACATGCTGGTCCGGCTGAATGGCGACGTGCCCCCTGCCGATCCCGCGGAAGTCGAGCGTCTGCAGGCCGAGGTTGCCAAGGCGAAGAAGGCCTGGGATGCCATCCGCGGCACCCCCGAAGGGCTGAAGCCTGGTCCCAACGGCCAGCCGGTGCAGCGCAGGTTCCGGCTTGCTTACGAACGCAAGCTGGCGGAACTCAACGCGCTCTCCGACCCGGCTCAGCGGGGCCTGGCCGCGCACGGCGTCCGCGATGCGAAGGTGATCGCCGACACGGAGATCCGCATCTACGGTGAGGCCGAGAAGCTCGGGCCGGTTGTGCCGCGCGGGTATCTGACCGCGTTCACGGTGCCCGATGCGAAGCCGGTCAGCGCCGATCAGAGCGGCCGCCTCGAATTGGCTCAGTGGCTCACCAGCGAGCAGAACCCGCTGACGGCCCGCGTCATCGTGAACCGGGTCTGGGCGCATCTCTTCGGTCAGGGGATCGTGAGCACCGTCGATAACTTCGGCGTGACCGGCGACGTTCCCACGCACCCCGAGCTGCTCGACTACCTCGCCACGAACTTCATGGCCGATGGCTGGTCCATCAAGAACCTGGTGCGGCAACTGGTGCTCACCCGGGCATACCAGCTCAGCTCGGTTTCCTCGCCCGAAGCCGTTGCAGTGGACCCCGCCAACAAGCTCCTGTGGCGTCACGCCCCGCGGCGTCTGACGGCCGAAGAGATCCGCGATTCGATTCTCGCCTCGGCGGGAGTCTTGGAACTGACCAGGCCCGACGGGTCGGTGGTCAAGGAGTTCCAGATGCGCGAGATCCGGGATAACGGCCCCGAGGCGAAGCAGATTCACGAAGCCGCGAACGCGTCCAAGCATCGGAGCATCTACCTGCCGCTGCTCCGCGGGTTGACTCCGAAGGCTCTGGAAGTGTTCGACCCGGTGGAACAAACCCTGGTGAGCGGCAGCCGCGATACGACCACCGTGCCCGCCCAGGCTCTGTTCCTGCTCAACGCGCCCTTTGTCCGCAAGCAGTCGCTCGCCTTGGCCGAGCGGTTGTTGAGCGACGCGTCGGCAGACGACGCGGACCGCATCCAGTTGGCGTACCGACTCATTCTCGGCCGCGAACCGAACGAACAGGAAATCGACCGGACCAGCGCGTTCCTAAGCGAGTTTGCTTCGGCCTACGTCGACAACGTCGTCGCGGTCGCCGCCCAACCGCTGCCCGAGGATCCGGAGCCGAACAAGGCGGACGCCGCGGAGATCATCGATCCCGATCAGGCGGATCAGAGCGGCGTGGCGATCGCCGAGGAGGTGATCCGCCCCAATGACGCCCGCACGGCGGCCTGGCTCGCGTTCGTGCAAGCCCTCTACGCCAGCGCGGAGTTCCGCTACGTCCGCTGATATTCACCGCCGCGGGGTGACTGCCCCGCCGGGCGATTTTGAATCACACGATACACCGTTCCGGAGACGAACAATGACCCTGTTTTCGCGACGCCAGGTTCTCAAAACCGCCAGTGCCGGGTTTGGCATGGTCGCCCTCGCGGGCCTTCTCGGACAGCAACAGGCCAAAGCCACCGACAAGGCAGCCCCGAATCCGCTCGCCCCGAAGAAGCCGCATTTCCCGGCCCGGGCCAAGCGGCTCATCTTCATCCACATGAACGGGGCGATGTCGCAGCACGACACGTTCGAGTACAAGCCGCAACTCCAGAAGGACGACGGCAAGCCCGGCCCCTACGGTGGGATCCTGGCCGGCTCGAAGTTCAAGTTCAAACAGTACGGCGACAGCGGGGCGTGGTTCTCTGAGCTGCTGCCCAACCTGGCACAGCACGCGGACAAGATGTGCTTCCTCCGCGGTCTGCACACCGACACCCCGGCGCACCCGCAGGCCACCGTGCAGTTGCACACCGGCAGCGCGAACGCCGCCCTGACCCGTCCGAGCATGGGCGCCTGGCTGCTGTACGGCCTGGGCAGCGAGAACCAGGACCTGCCGGGCTACATTACGATCAACCCGCCGCCCAACTTCGGCGGAGCCGTGAACTACGGCAGCGCGTTCCTGCCGGCCCACTTTCAGGGCACCCGGATCGATGACCGCGGCAACCTGCCGAACCTGCGTCCCCAGGTTGCCCGCGATGCCCAGCGGAAGCAACTCGACCTGATCCAGGCGATGAACCGCGACTTCGCCGCCGCGCCCGGTGCGCCGGACGCCGTGGAGGGGATCATCCAGTCGTACGAACTGGGCTTCAAGATGCAGGGGAAGGTCCCCGAGCTGCTGGACATCTCGACGGAGCCCCTGAAGGTGCAGGAGGCCTACGGGATCGACAACCCGGCCACGGCCAGTTTCGCCCGGCAATGCCTCATGGCCCGCCGGCTGAACGAGGCCGGAGTGCGGTTCGTGGAGATCTGCCAGCCCGGCTGGGATCACCACAACAACCTGCACAAGGGCCTGATCAACCGCTGCGGTTCCATCGACCAGCCGGTTGCTGCCCTGCTGACCAACCTTGAACAGCGCGGCCTCCTCGAGGAAACGCTCGTGCTGTTCGGCAGCGAGTTCGGTCGCCTGCCGACTTCGCAAGGCGTGGACGGCCGGGACCACAACATCACCGGTTACCCGATGTTCCTCGTCGGGGCCGGCGTGAAGCGGGGCTTCACCTACGGCGCGACCGACGAATACGGCATCAAGGCGATCGAAGGCCGCATGCACACCAACGACCTGCACGCGACGCTGCTTGCGCTCATGGGCCTCGATCACGAGCAACTGACCTACCGCTACGCAGGACGTGACTTCCGCCTGACGGACGTTGCGGGCGAGGTCATCGAGGATATCTTCGCGTAAAGGAAGCAGCCCTCGCGACCGCGGAGGGGACGATTCCCTTCCGCGCCGCTAGGGCTGCGACACGATGTGCGCTTCGCTTACGTGGGCCGGGTGCAAACACCCGGCCCACGAGCTGTTCGGTACGGCGCTGCGTGCTACGTGGCCTGCATCACGGCCGGGAGACTGCGTTCGTTGCCGTCGATGGCACTCGTGCCTGCGGCGCCCAGCAGTTTCAGGTTGAGCGTACCGCCGTGGAACAACATCTCGTCCAGGGCTTGATCCACGTCGCTCAGTTCCAACTGGCCGTTGCCATCGCGCTCGAGGTGGAATTGGATCGAGCGGCGCATCAACTCCTTGATGAATGAGGCTGTGACCAAGCCGGTGCGCCGGACGATGTGGGCAACCACGTCATCGGACACGGCAATGCCCTGCGCATACAGCCGCACCAGCCTGGCTCGACCTTCCTCGTCGGGCAGCGGGAACTCGATCGCCTGATCCACTCGGCCAGGCCGTGAGGCCAAGGCGCGCTCCAATGCCTCGGGCCGATTGGTGGTGAGGATGAACAGGATGTCGGCTCCTTCGCGCAAGCCGTCCATTTCGTTGAGCAACTGGTTGAGGACCACTTCCTCGCAGGTGGTCATATGACCGCGGTCGCGGCCGATCAGGTCCACGTCCTCCAGCACCACGATGCTCGGTTGCAACATCCGGGCCAGCATCGTGTACTGCGGCAGCAGCCCGACCTGCTCAGCCGTAACCAACAGCGTGGTGTGGCCCTCCAACGACTGCGCCAGGTAATGGATGGTGTGCGTCTTGCCGGTGCCCGGCGGACCGTAAAAGAGCAGCCCTTTCTTCGTCGACTGTCCGTACTGGGCCAGCTTCGGACGCTGTTTCACAAAGCCGATCACGTTGCGATCGAGCAGTTCGAGCGTCTTGCGGGGCAGGATCACTTCATCACGCTGGACGTGGCGGAGCTTATGCAGCTTGATGCCGCCCACCGCGCCTCCGCAGCCGTCGTCCTGCTCCAGCGACAGGACCTTGCCCCGGTAGCAAGCCGCCTGTCTGACAACCTGTTCGAGGTGCTCGAAAAACTCCTTGGTGATTTCGGTCCCTTCCGGCCCCTTGAGCGCGGCCACCTGGACCATCACATCGCTGTCATCGCGGAGGGGGTTCGCGGGCGCAAGCAGGACGGCGAACCGCACGCTCCCTTTCTCCAACAGCCAGAGGCCCATTTGCAGGCAGCGGGCCGGCTCTTCCTCGCCGATATCGAACTCGTCGTACTGCGGCGGCGATAACTTCACCGGCGTTTGATCGTCGGGCTCCAGGCAAGCAGAGAACGAGGGCGCCTCGTAGAACTGCCGCGATACGCCGCTGAAGTAGGCGATCTTGATCTGCCGGTCGAGCAATTGATCGAGTGCCCGCTGCAAATCAGGCCGCGAACGGTAGGGGAACGAGCGTTCGATGATGGTTAAGGCCTCGGACGTGAACGTGCCGAAGTGGTCTTTGAGCAGTTTGAAAATCGCCTGCCGATCGGCCTTGTCCTCGGCCTTCTCATCCTTGGTGAGCCATGTGGCCAACCAGCTCAAGGGCAAATGGATGGTGCGCAACGCGACCAGTACGGTCAAAGCGATGCCGGCCGTCAGCCCCAGCGCCATCCAGCCCAATACCGAGAGAAGATCAGCCATGATCGGATCCTGCAACATGAAGACGTGCCTGCCCACTCAATAGACGCGGCCGGAAAAGGATGGTTCGCCGCTCAATAAGATGCGGTTATGGTAACGATTGGGTGCGGCCCCGATTGGTGTCGTCGGGCGAGAAGCAAAGCCTTCGCGTTCGCCGCGCATCTGGTAGTGTTACGCTCATGAAGCAAGAACTTTTGGAACCTGTGGCCGGTTTAGATCCTTTGCATGCCGAAGAGCCGCTCGCGGCCCTGGAAGCCGCCGTGGCCGAAGCGTGGCCTCCGGACCGCTGGCGCGATGTGACAGTGCTGGTGGCCGTCTCGGGCGGGGCCGACAGCGTGGCCCTGCTGCGCGCGGTGGCGCGCCTGGCGGCAAGGCATCCCGGCCCGGGACGCGTGGTGGCGGCCCACTTCAACCACCGGCTGCGACCGACGGCAGCCGACGATGAACAGTTCGTCCGCAAGCTTTGCGACCAGTTGAATGTGCCTCTGGAAGTCGGCTCCGCGGCCAGGCCGGACGAGGTAGCCGCCGAAGCCGCTGCCCGGGCTGCCCGTTATGCCTACCTGCGCACGACGGCCGAACGGCTGGGGGCCCGCTACGTGGCCGTGGCCCACACCGCCGACGATCAGGCCGAAACCATCCTGCACCGCATCATTCGCGGCACCGGGCTGGCGGGCCTGGCCGGCATCCCTTTTGCGCGGTCACTGGGGCCGGCGGCCACGTTGGTTCGGCCGCTGCTCAACGTCTCGCGGGCAGCGGTGCTGGAGTACCTGGCAGCGCTGGGGCAGGAGTATTGCTGCGACGAGTCCAACCTGTCGCTCCGCTACACGCGTAACCGCATTCGTCATGAGCTGCTGCCGCTGCTCAGCAGCCAATACAACCCCAACGTGGCCGATGCCCTGCGTCGGTTGGGGGCATTGGCCGGCGAGGCTCAGCGGCTGATCGCGGCGCTGGCGGCGGACGAAGCCCAGCGGCGGCTCCAACCGGCCGGGGCGGACGCCATCATCCTCGACTGCCACGGTCTGACGTCGCAGCCGGCGCACCTGATCAGCGAACTGCTGCTGTATGCCTGGAAATCCAAGTCGTTCCCCCAGCAGCGGATGCAGCAGCAGCATTGGCGCAAGCTGACGGCCGCGGCGATGGGCGAGCCGGGGAGTGGCGCGCGGTTTCAACTGCCCGGCCCGGTCGATGTACGGCGCGAAGGTTCGCAATTGAAGCTGCGTTGGCTGCGTCGCGAGGGAGATATTGATACTTCGCTTGCCGGCGAGGATTGATTGGCGTTGATGATCGGCAACAGTCTTGACACCCAACCGAGGGACCAAACTGTCCAATGGTTGAACAACCGGCAAAAATGGCCGGAAAACGCGGGGAAAACCGCGTTGTTTGCGTAGAACCTCAATCTTGCGGGCTGGTTTAGTTCCGGCTAATAATAGAAATATCTAACGTCTGATGTTCGGTTTACAGACTGTTCGCATTTGGTTGGGAGTCGTAGCTTGCTCACCGAACAAGAAGTGTCGCGCTCGTGGAGCCGGATGCTGCATCAAGGGGGAGAACTGACTGAGGAAGTCTTCCAGAAGGCGGAAGCCCTGCTGGATCACCTCCGCCCCGAAAGCCCGCTCCGCCATCGCTTGGCGTCGGAACTGGAAGAACTGCGGCGGCTTCACACGGTCTAGTCCGAAGTCACACTCGGCAACCGCGAAGTAGCTCGCGCAACCCCGCCAGGGCCGGCGCAGGAGTGCCGCGTCCCTCGGGGTTTTCTTGCGCGCCACCGTTTTCTTTTGTGGCGTATCGGCTTGCCGGCCGGAAGTTTGCGGCCGGCGACGTCTTTCCCGGCTGGCAACCGGCGTATCGCCCCACGGCCTTTTGGCAACCTGCTGTGCTAGCATTGCGCATTTTTCACCGGAATTGCGTGCTGGTTGATCTTTGCAGCAGTCGGGGGGCACGCTAACGTGCCGCCTTGTCGCAGGCGAGGGAATTCCCGGCTGTTGTCTGCAGCCACCGCGTGGCACGCCCCCCAGGCATCACATCGTCACATCGTCGCTCATTTCCGCCCCGCGGCCGAACCTGCTCGTAAGGAACATTCGTTGCGCATCTGCATCTACACGGACACGGCACTGCCCAAGCTGGGAGGGCAGGAGATCGTGATTGATGCTTTGGCTCGGCAATTCATCGCGGCCGGTCACGACGTCAAAGTGCTGGCCCCGCGCCCCAAGCTCAACACGGATACCGATCGCGAACTGCCGTATGCGGTGGTACGTCATCCCCGGTTTGTGTCCACCCGCTGGCTGGTGCCGTGGTATCGCCGATACCTGCGGCAACTGTACCGGCAATGGCCGTTCGACATTTTGCATTGCCACAACGTGTACCGCGCCGGCTATGTGGCGGCGTTGTGCTGCGACACATTGTCGGTACCGTTGGTGATCACCAGCCACGGCAGCGACGTGTACGCCCGGAATTGCCGGCTCCGCAAGCGTGGCCTGCCCTGGCGGCATCGCCAGGCGCTCCACAGGGCCGATGCGCTGATCGCCATCAGCGATTTCACGGCCCAAGGCATGCGCCAGCTTGCGCCGGACATCACCACGCCGATCGTGCCGATCCCCAACGGCGTTGACCCGGCCCCGTTCGCCCGGCCTGTTCCGCTGAACTTCCCCCAACTGCAGCCGGAGAACTACCTGTTGTTTCTGGGCCGCCTGCACGTGTGCAAAGGGGTCGACCTGCTGCTGCGCGCGGCCGAACAGATCATCGACGTACTGGGGAATGTCGCACTGGTGATTGCCGGCGAAGGTACTGAACGGGCGTCCCTCGAAGCCCTGGCGCACGAACTGGGCCTGGCGGAACGCACGCATTTTCTTGGACGGGTGGTGGGTGAGCAAAAGGTCAGCCTGCTGCAACATTGCCTGGCGGTGGTGATGCCGTCGCGGCAGCGCGAAGCCTTTGGCCTGGTGGCTCTGGAAGCCTACGCGGCAGGCCGGCCAGTCATCGCCACACGGCTGCCTGGGCTGGGCGAAGTGGTTCGTCACGAAGAAACGGGCCTGTTGGTCGAGCCGGATAATGTGGAACAACTGGCCGGCGCGCTCCGCCGCGTTATCACCGATGACGAAGCCCGCCGACGCTGGAGCGAACAGGCATTGACGATCTCGCGTGATTACTCCTGGCCGCAGATCGCTGCCTCGCATCTGGACCTGTACCAGCAGTTGATCGATCGGCCGACGGCACCAGCCGCTGTGCGTCCTCCCACCTGGCTGGGGCTGAGAGCCGCTGCTTCCGCCGAGCCAATACGCTATAGCGCTGGGTAGCCTGGCGTCGGCCAGCCTGCAACTTGTCGTCATACCATCGCACGTTGATCGCAATCGAGGGCACGCGGCGCATTTGCCGCAGCGGCGCACTCCCTCGACGGCTCGGGGTGGTCCATTAGAATGACGGTCAGGTTTCGGCTGCGCGATGCGGCTGAGACCGTGCTTCCCTCCTGCGACCTCATGATCCCCCCGGGCGAACCCATGGCCATGGACGATGTCCTCATCGTTGGCGGCGGCGTAATCGGCCTTTCTCTGGCGTACGAACTGGCCTCGCGGGGGATGCAGGTGCGCGTGCTCGACCGCAGCGCCGCGGGACGCGAAGCCTCGTGGGCAGGCGCGGGCATTCTGCCGCCTGCCGGGCCGCGGGATCCCCAGCCGCTGGAACAACTGGCCTGTCTCAGCAATCGCTTGCACCGTTCTTGGGCTGCGCAGTTGCGCGAGGAAACCGGCATCGACAACGGCCTGCGTCCCTGCGGTGCGCTGTACCTGGCGCGATCGGCCGAAGATGCCGCGGCGTTACGGCAAGCGATCAGCGCCTGGGAGTCTGTCGGCGTGAACGTGCAAGCGCTCACGGCCGCCGAGGTCGCGGAACTGGAGCCGGCGCTACGCACCAGCAATCCGCCGATTGAAGCCGCGGCTCTTTTGCCCGACGAGGCCCAAATCCGTAATCCCTGGCATCTGCGGGCCCTGGTGGCCGGCTGTCTCAACCGGGGCGTGACCATCGAACAAGGCGTGGCCGCCGAGCAACTGGTGGTGCGCGGGTCGCAACTTGCCCGAGTGCAAACGGTGGCCGGTCCGCGTCAAGCGGGGCGGTACGTGATCGCCTCGGGCTCTTGGACGGCGACCTTGGCCGCGCAGCTCAACGTGCGACTGGCTCTGCGGCCTATCCGCGGTCAGATTGCCCTGCTCTCGATGCCGCGGCGTCCGCTGGAGCGAATCGTCAATGAAGGCCCGCGCTACCTGGTGCCGCGAGCCGACGGCCGGGTGATCGTCGGTTCCACGCAAGAAGATGTCGGCTTCGACAAGCGCAACACGGCCGAAGGCATCAACGGCCTCTTGAGCCTGGCCACTAGCCTTGCCTCCTGCCTGGCCGACGCCACGCTCGAAACCACCTGGGCCGGTTTGCGTCCCGGCACGGCGGATGGCTTGCCCTACTTGGGCCAGGTTCCCGGCCTGGAAAACGCCTACGTGGCCGCTGGTCATTTTCGCGGCGGCCTGACGCTTTCGACCGGCACCGCCCGCGTTCTCGCACAAGCCTTGTGCGACGAACCGACCGAAGTACCGCTCGACGCTTTCCGGCTCGACCGCCACGCGGCAGCTACGTCGACGGCAATGTAATCCTCGCCCCCCCCTGCCAACCTGGGACGCACGCGGCGCTAGTGCAGGTTGGCGCTACGAGGGTCCGCCACGCCAGCAATCACGGCTTACGTCGAACCTCTTAAGAAAGGAAGAATCGCGATATGCCCCTTTTGGGCGCGCACATGAGCATCACGGGCGGGTTCGATAAGGCCGTGGAGCGGGCAGCGGAAGTCGGCTGCCAGATCGTGCAGATCTTCACCACCGCGCCGCAGAAATGGCCGGTGCCGCCCCCCAGCAGCCCGACGACGCAGCTCAAACGCTCAGGCAGCCCCGTGCCCGAGGCGGAGGTTCAGCGGTTCCAAGCCGCGCTGGCCGAGTACGGCATCAGCCATCCGATCGTGCACAACAGCTACCTGATCAACCTGGCCGCGCCCGATGACCTCGTGTGGCGGCGCGGCATCGAAGCCATGGTGCTGGAGATGCAGAAGGCCGAGGCGTTGGGAATCGATTACGTCGTCGCCCATCCCGGCGCTTATACCACCAGCAGCGAGAAAGCCGGCATTGCCCGCATTGCCGCGGCGCTTGATGAAATCCATCAGCGCACCAGCGGCCGCACGCAATGTTTGTTGGAAACGACCGCAGGGCAAGGCAGCAACCTGGGCTGGCGGTTCGAACAATTGGCGGCGATCATCGACCAGGTGGCCGAGCCCGACCGGCTAGGCGTGTGCTTTGATACATGCCACGTATTTGCCGCCGGCTATGGTCTGAAAACCCGGCAGGAATACCTGGCCACGATGCGCGAGTTCGACCGCGTGATCGGCCTGGATCGGCTGAAAGCCTTTCACCTCAACGACAGCGTGCGGGAACAAGGCTCGCGCGTGGATCGGCACGCTCATATCGGCGAAGGCTGCCTGGGCCTGGAACCATTCAGCCACCTGCTCAACGACAAACGTTTCCGCCAGGTGCCTATGTATCTGGAAACACCCAAAGGCACCCGCGACGGCGAAGACCTGGACGCGATGAACCTTCGCACGCTGCGCAGCCTGATCAAGAACTGATCCAGGTTTGATGGACGGCTGGCGTCGGCCTCGATCGTGTCACCATCACCGGAAAAGCCCACCTGCTGGTGCTCAGCGTACCCACGTGATGGCGCCCATGGATGCGGCTGCATGCCGACGGACAAACACCTGCTCTAAGCAAACTACAAAAAACAAGGATCCCGCGGCCCGAGCGCAGCCGCGGGATCCCCTCACCCAAGCAGAAAGCGGATTGTGATTTGCCGTGGGTGAAAACGTGTTTGGGTAAAGGGTGGGGCGGGGCCGCCACGTCGCGACCTTCCACCGGCCCCACCCGGGCCAATGTTCGACTTCAGTTCAATGGCAAGCGGTAGCTCAGCGCGCCCACCGGTTGCTCCGCGGGCAATCCCTTGTAGTTGGGATGGCACAGCGCGCAGCGGTTGCTGCTCACGGTGATGGCCGTGGCCGACCGCAGGTAGGGGCGACCGCCATCCCACTCGGTCCGTTCCACGTGGTTGCGGCCCGTCCGCAGCATCTCGGCCGCCATCGCTTCGAACTCGCCCTCGGGGGCGTTGGCATCGACGATCGGCTCAGCGGTGAGGGCCATCAGCCGCAGCTCGCCCTGCCCTTTGGACTTCATCTCGCTGAACAGTTCCTGCAACAGGGTGCAGGCAGACTCATCGGTGTCTTCGCGTACGTAGGTCTCGGTGTGGCGCTGCATCAACTCCAGGTGGCTCTCGGCGAGCACTTGGGCAGCGGAACGGGCACGGATCCCTCCCTCCAACTCGGCGCGACCGGCCGCGGCCAGATGAGCCGTCCAGGCCGCGATGACCAAGGCACCTCCGGCGAGCGGTGCAAACTTGCGCATCGGACTGCTTCTTTCTGCTGGTGATGTGAACTGCTTGAGGTGATGGGCGGCTGGTCAGCGGCTGTCGCTCGCCCCCCTGGGTCTCAAGGGGCGTCGGTTTCCGTGCCGTCGACCGGCTGCAACCCGGCACCTGCCTGCAACGCCTTGGCGGCCCACTGCGCGACATTCAGTGGCGGCAAGACTTGCGGGACGTAGCGGTAGCGTAGGCTCAGCCTACCTTAGGGCACAAAATTGCTCCAGGCGAAGACCAGCGTAGTCGGAGCGAATCGAACCCAATCGCAGCACGCCACGGTAAAACCAGACCGATCTGGCAGACCTTGACGACGCTAGCAACGATTGTCAGCGACTGAGAAACCGCCTCGGCCGAACGGCCTTAAACCACGGCGGCCCTCCCGGTTGGCTAGTCCGGTTCGCACCGGTGTGCCCTTGAAATCGAGACGTGATTAACGGGCACACTCAATAACTAGCTCGATTCACCCAGGTGGTCAAACAACTTGGCAAGCGAACAGCAAGCGGCATCGGGTTCTGCCTCCACGGCGCCCATGTCGCCCCCCCACAATGACTGGCAACTGCGATTGCCAGCGCCAGTGCGCTCGGCTAGACTGCTACCCGCGCAAGGCCATTGAAACCAGGCTGCCAGGAGGTCGCCGCAGCATGGAGTTTTCGCTGCACCGCGAGTTGAAGGAGCGCTACGCCGGACCGGAGGCTCGAACCGAAGTACCGATCGACGGTTACCGTGTCGATGCCGTCTTGCCGGATCGCCTGGTCGAAGTGCAGCACGGCTCGTTGGGAGCGATCAGCCGCAAGGTGGCGCGGCTGCTGACCAGCCACCAGGTGCTGGTGGTCAAGCCGATCGTGGTGCGCAAGGTGCTGGTGCAGCTCAACCGCCGCGCGGGCGAGATCCGTTATCGCCGCCGCAGTCCCAAGGCAGGCGGCGTGCTCGATCTGTTTCAGGACCTGGTGCACTTCACGCGGGTTTTCCCTCACGAGCGGCTCACCCTGGAAGTGCCGCTGGTGGAGATCGAAGAGTGGCGGTACCCTGGTCATGGCCGGCGCCGCCGGTGGCGAGCAGGCGACTATCAAATTGAGGACCAGCGGCTCATCGCCATCCACGAAACCTATACCCTCCGTACCGCGGCCCAACTGACCGACCTGCTCGGCGTACAACTGCCGGCGACGTTTCACACCGGGCATCTGGCAGCGCTGCTGGGCCGGCCTCGCTGGGAAGCGCAAAAGATTGCTTACTGCCTGCGCGAAACCGGGGCCGTGGAAACCGTCGGCAAGGAAGGGAACGCCTGGCTGTACAAGCTTCCCCGGCGCCGCAAACTTGCCCGCAGCGCCTAACGGCACGCAGCACGCTCGGCAGGCTCCGTCGCACGCCGCTGCGGGCACGGCGCCGACGCAAGCAGCGATCCCCACCCCACTGAAAGAATCCTGCAATGCTTCTGGCAATTGGACTGATCATCCTGGGCCTGGTGCTCCTCACCTTGGGCGGCGAGTCGCTGGTGCGCGGTGCCGCGCGGCTGGCGACACTCGCGGGGATCTCGCCCCTGGTGGTCGGTCTGACGGTGGTCGCCTTCGGCACCAGCGCGCCGGAGCTGGCGGTTTCCATCCAGGCCTCGTTCACCGGCAAAACCGATCTGGCGGTGGGCAACGTGGTGGGCAGCAACATCTTCAACGTGCTGTTCATCCTCGGCGCCTCGGCCCTGATCAGCCCCCTGATGGTGTCGAGCCAATTGGTACGGTTCGACGTACCGCTGATGATCGGCGTGAGCGTACTCATGCTGATCATGGGGCTCGACGGCACGATCAGCCGTATCGATGGCTTGATCTTGTTTGCCGGGTTGATTGCCTACACCGCGTGGCTCATTCGCCAGAGCCGCCGCGAGAACGCCAAGGTTCAGGCTGAATACGCCGAGGAATTCGGCGAACCGCCGGCCTCGACCGTTACCGTCGGCCAGATCGTGATGCAGGTGGTGTTCATCGCGGCTGGCCTGGGGCTATTGTCGTTGGGCGCGCACTGGTTGGTCGAAGGCGCGGTGACCATTGCCCGGCTCGCCGGCATGTCGGAACTGTTGATCGGCCTGACCATCGTGGCGGCCGGCACGTCGCTGCCGGAAGTGGCCGCCTCGATCATGGCCACAATCCGTGGGCAGCGCGATATCGCGGTGGGCAACGTGGTGGGCAGCAATATCTTCAACATCATGTCGGTACTGGCATTGTCAGCGGCAATCTCGCCGCACGGGGTGGCCGTTTCGCAAGAAGCGCTCCAGTTCGATATCCCCGTGATGATCGCCGTGGCATTCGCCTGCCTGCCGATCTTCTTCACCGGGCACCGGATCGATCGCTGGGAAGGCGGGCTGTTCCTGGGCTACTACGTGGCATACACCAGCTACCTGGTGCTGATGGCCACGCGGCCAGAAACGGCAGCCACCCTGGGCAACATCATGCTGCTGTATGTGATTCCGCTGACGGCCGTTACCCTGGCGGTGTGCGTGATTCACTCGTTCCGCAAAACGCGCCGCCAGGCCCAAGCGGTGGGCCAATAAAGTCGGGGGTGGCCGACACGGCGCACGGGCCGGAAATCGCTCGCCAAGCAAACAGTGGCACACAGGGATGCCACGGTACACAATGGAACACCATGGCCGTCCCCGAGGGCAGCCGTCCGCGAAGCGCGGGTGGGGATGGCTTCTTGCCCGCATCGGCCAATTTTCGCCAGTTCTGTGGGCGGCGAGGGAGCTTCCCCTGCAGGTGGGGAAATGGCTGCTAGGCGGTTTTCCGCATTGTTGTTACCATGTGGGTTTTGTTGGTTTTTGGATTCTCGCACCGCGACATAGCATGTCGAATCTGCCGCTAATCGTCCTGCGTCTGGCGTTTCTGTTTTTCTCCGCCACGCTGGGCATTTTTATCATCAACTCGCAGCAGAAGCTGACCAACCTCGGCCAGCTTCTGGCCCTGGGCATTGTGATCGGCATTGCGCTGGTCACGATCGCCATCGATATGATGCTGCGGAAGAAGCGGCTGGATACCATTTCGGCCGTGTACTTCGGGCTGATCGTGGGGCTGTTTCTGACATACGTGGCGGGCTTCGTGCTCAGCCCGTTCCTCGACCTGATCGAACCTCCCGACCCCGAAAATCCCGACAAACCGTGGCACACGATCGTGACCCTGGTGGTCGGCATGGTGCTGTGCTACACGTGCGTGAGCCTGCTGCTGCAAACGCGGAACGACTTCCGCTTCATCATCCCGTACGTGGAGTTCTCCAAAGAAGTAAAGGGCGTGAAGCCGCTGGTGCTCGATACCAGCGTGGTCATCGACGGCCGGATCGCCGACGTGGTGCAGGCCGGCCTGATCGATGGCCAGTTGATCATGCCCCGCTTTGCGCTCTCGGAACTCCAGGCCATTGCCGATAGCTCCGATCGGTTGCGGCGGAGCCGCGGACGGCGCGGGCTGGATATTCTCAACCAGCTTCGCAACGCCAAAAACATCGACCTGCAAATCTATGACCGCGAGCTGCCCGAGTTCGCCGGGCAATCGGTCGACCTGAAACTGGTGCTGCTGGCCAAGCACCTGGAAGGCAAGATCGTTACCAACGACTTCAACCTGAACAAAGTCGCCAAGCTCCACGGCGTGGGCGTGATCAACCTCAACGAGGTGGCCAACGCGCTCAAGCCGGTATTCCTGCCGGGCGAACAAGTCGACGTGCCACTGGTCAAGCCGGGCGAAGAACCCGGCCAGGGTGTGGGCTACCTGGACGACGGTACGATGGTGGTGGTCGAGAACGGCCGTGACCATATCGGCTCCACCGTGCATATCACCGTGACCAGCATCCTTCAGACCAACGCTGGCCGCATGATCTTTGGCCGCTTTGAACGCGCCTGCGCTCCGACCCGTTCGTAGGAGCGGCTCGCCGCACGGCCCGTGGCTATGCGGCCGGAGATTGAAGCAACCGCGGCAGTTGATATCGAAACGGGGCCACATTCACCGGCACACGAGGAGCCCAATCATGGATGACGTGCAATCGCTGGTGGAAACGCTCCGCAGCGGCGACGTGGCCCGGCGACGCGAGGCCGCCGAGCGGCTGGCTCAACTGGAATCCGCCGCACAAGAGGCCGCTACGGCCCTGGTCGATGCCTGCGATGAAGCCGACGAAGCCACGCGCGAATGGGTGGTCGCGGCGCTGGAGGCGCTGGGCCCTCCACCCCAGTCGCAGCAGCCGCGGCTGGTGGAGCAATTGAACCTTCCGTGCGCGCTGGCCCGCTATTGGGCCGTCACACTATTAGGCCGGCTGGAAGATGGCGCCGGCGAAAAGGCTGTCCGGCAATTGGCCACCGTGCTCGAAGCCGATGATGACGCCGCGGTGCGGCAACGGGCGGCCTGGGCACTGGGGCAAATGGGCGCTGCGGCAGCGCCCGCGCGCGACGCTCTGAGCCGCGCCGCCAACAGTGCCGATGCTCGCCTGGCGCGCCTGGCAGCCCGCGCGCTGGCCAATCTGGACTGAGCGCAGCACACTTTGCTCGATTTTGGTGGTTGGCGGCTTCTCGCTGGCCTTCCGTCTTTGCCTGCCCCCGCGCCTCGTCAACGCCCCTGCAACGTGGTAGATTGACGGCTTATTGCCAAGTTCTTCAAGTCTCGAATGCCGTTCGCTTCGCTCGGCGCGCCCGCATCAATTGCTGTCTGGTTGTGGCAGCCGGCGGCGCAATCGCCCGGGTTCGGAGGGAGCGCAGATGGAGCGAGAGCCTCCGACATGACGATTGATAAATACTCGATGTGCCCCGGCGGAACGGGCAAGAAGATCAAGTTCTGCTGCGCGGACCTGACGGGCGAATTGGACAAGCTCGATCGCATGCAAGCCGCCGAGCAGTACCAGGCCTGCCTGGAGTACGTGCAGCGGCTGGAGGCCAAGTATCCCAACCGGCAATGCCTGGCCCGCATCAAGATCGACGTACTGCGTGCGCTGGAGCGCACCGACGAAGCCCGCGAGGTCGTCGAACAAGTCCTCCAGCAGGACAACGACAATCCGACCGCGCTGGCCGAGGCGGTGCTGCTGACGCTGGATGAAACACCCAACCGCGAAGGCGTGCTCAAGGCCATCGACATGCTGCAGACGGCCATCGAGGCCGCCGGCGACTGGCCCGAAGTCATGCTCCAGGCCGTGCTCGGCGTGGGAGCCGCCGCGCTGGACGTCGGCTTGTGGGCCGCCGGGCAAGGCCACCTGGTCGTCTACCAGGCCGCCACCCGCGATCCGGAAGTCAGCCGCTACATGGTGCGGCTCAACTCGATGGGCATGATCCCCTGGGCGCTGCGCGACGTGCAAAAGCTCCGCAGTTCGCTGGGCGATGACATTCCCTGGAAGGCCGAGTTCGAAGCCGCCATGGCGCTGGCCGGCCGCGTGCGTTGGCGGACCGCGGCCCAGAAGCTCACCGAGCTTTCGCAATCGGCCGACCATCCGGCGATCTGGAACAACCTGGGCGTGATCCGCGCCTGGCTGGGCGATCACGAGGGCGCGATCGAAGCCTGGCAGCGCTACCTGGCTCACGATATTTCGTTCGACGAGCAGGTGGTGGCCCACGCCGTGATCGGTACGCTGGCCCAGAAGGCGGCGGTCCCCAAGGTCGACATGCTCCAGATTCGCTACCCGATCGCGAACTGGGACCAGTTGATCGAACGGCTCATCAGCCATCCGCAGATTCGCGCCGCCAGCATGTTGCGGTACGGCGATACCGTGGTGGACGAGGACACGCAACCCAGCCGTGTACTGGAGATTGCCGATCGCCCCGGCGACGCTCCGCAGGATCACACGCAGTTGGACGCGTACCCGCGGCTGTGCGGCGAGCTGCTGCTCGTGCCTCGTACCACCTCCCGCGAACCGCAAGCCGTGCTGGTTTGCCCGGCCGACTGGGAAAGTACCGCCCGCAGCCTGGTCGAAGACGCAGCAGGCGATGCCCTGGGCGCGCCGCAAGCTGCCGAGCCGGCTGGCCGCAGCACGGGCCCCAAGGACATTGCCTGGGAAGTCACCGGGCACGCGATGCCGCCGATGGATCAGGCGGCCGATCTGGCCCGTAAGGCAACCAGCCAGGCCCTGCGCGATCGCTGGATCCATCATCCCAACGCCTGGCTCGACGACCGCACGCCCGCCCAGGCGGCCGAGGATCCCTCGCAGCGCAGCCGCTTGGAAGCCCTGGTGGCCGTGCTGGAAAATGACCTGCTCCAGAACGACGTCGATCCCTGGCCCAACCTGCTGGCCAACGAGGTCCGGCAGGCGCTGGGGCTGCCCACACAGTTTGAGTACACCGAGGGCATGCTGGACGACTCCGTGCGGCTGTACCAGCTCACACGGATCAATCCGGCCAGCATTCCCGCCGAAGAACTGTGGCCGCTGTTTGAGCTCTCGCAGTTCTACGGCATCCATCGGGCGATGCTGAACCTGGGCCAGGAACTGCTCGCGCGGCCCGACGTGCTCAAACCGGAGGATCGTCCGCAGTTGATGATCCTGCTGGGCTCGATGCTCCGCACGTTGCCCAAGGGCCTGGAGTACTTCGAGCAAGCCCGCGAAGCCTTGGTCGCCATCAACCAGTCGCCTGCCCAGGCCATCGGGCTGGAACTGGTGACGCTGTCGCAGCAGGGCAACATCCCGCGGTTGATCGAACTGGCCGAGTCGATGCGGCGGCGGTTTGGCAACGATCCAGAAGTGATGGCGGTGCTGCGCGAGGTGTTCGCCATGCTTCAGAGCGGCTTCGCCGCGCAGGGCGCCGCCAGGCCGCAAGCCGAGAGCGAGGCACCGGCAGGCGGCAGCAAGCTGTGGACGCCCGACAGCGAGCCTACGCAACCGTCGCAGTCGAAGATCTGGACTCCCGACTAAGCGGCCCGAACGATCGTTCCGCGGCTGCGGGAATCCCGCGATTCCGATTGGTCCCTCAATCCCCTGTGGAGGCCCTCGGCCCATGCAACCCTGGCTCCTGGCAAACGTCCGCGTGCGATTGGCGGCAGCCCTGGGACTGGCCGCGTTGTGTGTTGCCGGTTGTGGCGGCAGTCAGTCGCCGGGCGGTACTTCGCTCACCGCGCAGATCGAGGCCGCGCAGCGCAACCCCGACCCGCAAGCCCGGGCCCGCAACCTCATCATCCTGGGCTACAAGCAGTACCAGGCCCAGGATTCACTGGGGGCCCGCGAAACCTACCGGCTGGCACACAAGGCCGCGCAAGAGATCCAGGACGCGGGCGTCCGGGCGATTGAACTGGCCAAGCTGGCCGAAGGCTACGCGCGGATGAAAAGCCCGGTCGATGCCAAGGCCGTGGTCCGCGAAGCCTTGCCGGTGATCGGCCAGGCGAGCGAGCCGTTCCTCAAGGTCACCGCATACACGGCGCTGGCCAAGGTGATGGGCCTGGCCGACGACACCGCCGAAGGGGCCGCCCTGCTGCGCGATGCCGAAGGCGTTGTCGATCAGATGCCGCAGAATGATGATCCGATCCAGCTTCAACAGCGGGTCGATTCGCTGATCAGCATCGCCGAAGGGTATTACAGCCTGGAGCGCAAGGAGAACGGCCAGGCGCTGTTCACGCGCATCGAACAAATGATCGAGGCGATGCCCACGCCGCGGAGCCGAGCCGATGCGCTGGCGGCGCTGGGAGCAGCTCAAAGCCGGCTGCGCATACCCGAGGCCGAGGCCACGTTCACCGCGGCGGTGGAAGCCGCGCGGCAGATCGACGACCTCAACAACCGCGCACATGCCCTGGCCGAGATTGCCATGAAGATGCCCGGCCGCGACCAGGCCAACGCCCTGCTGGACGAGGCCGAGAAGGTGGCTTCCCAAGTGGGTGATCCGGGCCTGCGCAACGAAGTTCAAGCCAAGATCCGCAAGGCGCGGCGCTAGACCGCGCACGACGAACAGACCGTTAGCAGTGAACCATGAGCAAGATTCGCTGGGGCGTGCTCGGCGTCGCCAAAATCGCCGTTGAAAAAGTCATCCCCGCCATGAAGCGGTGCCAGCTCAGCGAGGTGGTCGCCATCGCCTCGCGCGACGCGGCCAAAGCCCAGGCCGCCGCCGACCGGTTGGGGTTGCCCAAGGCGTACGGTTCGTACGAAGCCTTGCTGGCCGATCCGGCCATCGACGCAGTGTACATTCCCCTGCCCAACCATCTGCACGTGCCCTGGTCGATCAACGCCCTGCGGGCGGGCAAGCACGTGCTGTGCGAAAAGCCGATCGGACTGTCGGTCTCCGAGGCCGAAGCGCTGCTCGAAGAAAGCCAGCGCCATCCCCAGCTCAAGATCATGGAAGCCTTCATGTACCGCGGCCATCCCCAGTGGGTGCGCACGCGGCAAATGGTACACGAAGGCGCGATCGGGCAGTTGCGGGCGATCTCCAGCTTCTTCAGCTACTTCAACCGCGACCCGAACAATGTCCGCAACCAGCCGGGCATCGGTGGCGGCGGCCTGATGGATATTGGCTGCTATCCGATCTCGCTGTCGCGGTTTCTGTTCGATGCCGAGCCGCTCGCGGTGCAAGGCACGGTGGAGAATGACCCGGACTTTAGCGTCGACCGCCTGACCTCCGGCATCATGGAGTTCGAGGGCGGCATCTCCATCTTTGGCTGCAGCACGCAGCTCGTGCCGTATCAGCGGGTGCAGGTGCTGGGCACCGAAGGCCGGATCGAGATCGAGATTCCCTTCAACGCCCCGCCCGACCGGCCCTGCCGCATCTGGTACGATCGCGGCAGCACGACTGAAGAAATCCTGCTGGAAACGGCCGATCAGTACACGATTCAGGGCGATCGTTTCGCGGCAGCCGTGCTGAACGATACGCCGGTGCCTACGCCGCTGGAAGATGCGGTGGCCAACATGCGGGTGATCGAAGCGATCTTCCGCAGCGCCAGCAGCGGCAAGCGCGAACTTGTCGGCAAGTAAAGCCGGGAGAAACTGCCGCGCGAACGCGGACTCGAAAGCCGCTTCAGATCGCGGCAGCCGTGCCGATAAGCAGAGGGGCGAAGCAGCAGCGCGAACCCTACAAGGATCGCGCGTGTCTTGCGGTTACGACTGCGACGACGAGAAGCGTTTCTCCATCACCAGCCGGCGACCGCCGTTGCGGTACTCCACGCTGGACATGAAGCAGCGGATCAAGGCGATGCCGCGGCCCGAGGGTGCCTCCAGGTTTTCTTCCAGGGTGCAATCGGGCACGCTTTCGGGATCAAAACCGGGGCCTTCGTCCTCGATTTCGACCCAAACCCGGTTCGGCATCAACTGGCACGACACGTGGACGTGTTTCTTCTGATCGTAGTCGTTGCCGTGTTTGATGGCGTTGATGATGCCTTCTTCCAGTGCCAGCCGCACGGCGAAGCGGTCGGACGAATCGCAGGTGCACTGCTCCAGGCGGTCCATGATCCGCTCCAGCACCACCTTACCGGCCTTGGGGCAACTGGGGATCACTTCGCGCAGGGTCCACACTTCGTGCCGGAGGCGGGCATCCCCCGCGCCGGTTGCGTCCTCGGGGGCGGCAGCCGGCTCTCGATCGGCCGCATCGCAGGCCATGGAATCACGAGACGGCAGATCGCGAGCCGCCGAACGCGGCACGATATGGGGAGGGGCGATCCGAACGTCGTGCGGGGAACGAGGTCCCTCGGGCGACAGGCTCATGCGACTACTCACTCGTAATGATGGGTTGTGCCTCACACTGTTCTCTGGATGGGTTGCCTCCCTCGGCGGGAAGGCGTGGCAGCGGCGAGCCGCTGGCCCGTTTCTGGTGGTAGCACAACTTCGTGGTTCAACGCCCCCGACTTTGCCTTCCGACTGGCTCGCTACCCAGGCTCCTGCGTTTCCCCTCGGCGGAAGTCACCGAGGGAGAACACCTTAAGCTGGCCTCGTTCATGAAGCCAAGGCCGCTAAGGCCTCGGCCTCATCTTCCTTGATATCGAAAACCTTATAAAGCTGCGTGATATTAAAAGCATCGTATATCGTCGGGCGGATGTTACTCAACACGAGTGCGCCGCCCTTTTTCTTGAGCGTCTTGTCCAGCTTGACCAGCCGCCCCAAGGCGGCGCTGGAGAAGAACTCGACATCGGAGAAGTTGAGCAGCAGTTTGTTGCTACCACCTTCCTCGACAATCTCATTCAGCTCCCGGTCGATCTGCTCGATGTTGGCGTGATCGAGAATCCGGCGGTCAACAAACCGCACCACCGTTACGTCGCCAACCCGGGAAACTTCTAAACGCCGATGCCCGGACATGACACGGCTCCTAAGACGTGAAGGGTTGAACCGCCCTTACAGTGCGCGCGTTGAGACGAGGTCGCTGGCGGTTCCAAAGCGTTGCCCTGGGGCAAAACCGCGGAGCAAAGCCAATCCCATGATAGTGGTAATTCGTCGTTTGTCAATGTAACTACGGCACTTAGGGCCATGCGCTACCACGGCAAATGGCTGCCGCTACCCCCAGGACGCACGCTGTCATTTCGCCCGCGCCGGCACTACTAGCAACCGGCAGCCTGAATCGGCTGAAGTGAGCTGACGGATTGTTCCGATCTTAACCCCAGGATCGTGACCCCGGGCCGCTCCCCGCGTCGGCTCGGCATGACCGCGTCCTGCACCTCGTTGGGCAAAATACCCACGAGCTGCATAACCTATTCTACCAGCGCGACCCATATTGTGCAGCTTTTTATGTTGCCGCGTCTTACCAGCGATGCGGCAGCCTCTTGCCTAACCCGTTATGGCGAGAGCACATAAGGCTGCCGGGCAGAAACTCGTCCAGCAGGAAAACTTGATGTCGGATCGCTATGCGCTTCGTTGGTGCCCCGGCTGCTGCGCCAGGGCGGTGATCGCGCCGCTGCCGCAATTGGCCGACGATGCGGAGCTGTCGCGGCCCCTGCGGGCAGGCGAAGCCACCGAAGGTTTCTTCCGCCGCAACTACTGCACGAGCTGCGGCCATATCTGGGACAGCGTCGAATTGCCGCAGTCGTTTGTCCAATCGCTGCTGGCGCTCGAAGAAGAGCTGGAGGAACAGCGGCGGCAGGTAGCCATGCTTAAATTTCTGCTGGCCAGCGAGCGCAAAGCGCGCGGCGAAGGTGTACCGGCCGAAGCTGCGCCTCCGCTGAAAGTGGCCCCAAGCAGCCGCCGCAACGCAGCTTGAGCCCGACATTTGCGCTGCGGCAAAAAAGCCCGCGAGTTGACGCCGGCTTTCTGCGCTACCTAAAATCGGTCTGTTTACGCATCACAATCATTCATTTCACCTGGGGCGCAACTGGCAGGGCGAACCCTCGGTGACCTAGCGGGCCGATTGCGCATCATGGTCGTCTTACGAGTGATCAGCGGCTTGAACCCTGGTCAGGTGTTCCCGTTAGAAGGCGACTCCGCCATCTTGGGACGCCATCCCAGTTGCGACATCGTGCTGGAAGAAGGTGCGGTCAGCCGCCAGCACGCCCGCGTCTTCCGCGATGCCGGGATGTACTACGTCGAAGACCTGGGCAGCCGCAACGGAACCTACGTCAACGGCGAGCGGATCTACGGGCAGCACCCGCTCTACCACAACGACGAAGTTCAAATCTGCGAGATGGTGTTCGGCTTCGACGCCCTGGCCGACAGTTCAGCCGGCACCACCTTCAACGAAACCGTCCCGCAGCGCGACAGCCGCCATGGCACCCCCGGTCTGGGCAGCCTGGCGGTGGCCGACTCGCCCTGGTCGATGGTGGTCGATCCCGGCGAAGGGCTCACCTCCGCCCCGGTGATGTCCAAGGTCGACGTGGTCTGCTGCAACCAGGGTGTCCGCCTGGCGGTTAACCCCGAGGTGAAGCTCCGCGCCCTGCTCGAGATCACCAACAACCTGGCCAAGAGCCTGGAACTGGACGCCGTCCTGCCCAAGATCCTGGAAAGCCTGTTCAAGGTGTTCATCCAGGCCGACCGCGGCTTCATCCTGCTGGGCGATGGCCGCGGCCCGCTGGTGCCCAAGGCGGTGAAGTATCGCCGCGCCGGCGAGGACGACACCATCCGGATCAGCAAGACCATCGTCAACGAAGTGCTGAGCACGAAGCAGGCCGTGCTTTCGGCCGATGCCGCCTCGGACTCGCGCTTTGCCATGAGCGAGAGCATCGCCGACTTCCGCATCCGCTCGTTCATGTGCGCCCCGCTGATCTCCAGCGACGGCGAAGCGATGGGCTTGATCCAGATTGATACCCACGATCATCGCAGCCGCTTCCAGGAAGATGATCTGGAGGTGCTGGCCAGCGTGGCGGCCCAGGCGTCGTTTGCCGTCGAGAACGCCAAGCTGCACGAGCAGGCCCTGGCCCGGCAGGCCCTGGAACGTGATCTGGCGCTGGCTCACCGCGTGCAGCAGGGCTTTTTGCCCAGGGAATCGCCGCAGTTGGCCGGTTACCAGTTCTTCGATTACTACGTGCCGGCCAACCAGGTTGGCGGCGACATGTACGACTACGTCCAACTGCCCGATAACCGCCTGGCGGTGATCGTGGCCGACGTAGCCGGCAAAGGCGTATCGGCCGCGCTGCTGATGGCCAAGGTAAGCTCCGACGCCCGGTACTGGCTGGCCGGCGAACGCTGCCCGGCCAAGGCCATGACGCGGCTCTCCGAGGCGTTCATCAAGGCCGGCTGGTCCGATCGCTTTGTAACGATGCTCCTGGCCGTGATCGACTACAACACGCACGAAGTGGTGCTGGTCAACGCCGGTCACATGCCGCCCCTCCTCCGTCATGCCGACGGCACCGTGGAAGAAGTGGGCGACGAGGCCGCCGGTGTGCCGATCGGCGTCGACGAAGACTGGGAGTACGAAGAGTTCCGCTTGCGGCTCGAGCCCGGCGACAGCCTGACCCTCTTCACCGACGGTTTCAGCGAAGCCAGCAACGGCCAGGCCGAGTTGTACGGCGTGGAGCGGCTCATCAAGCAGGTAGCCCGCCCCGCCGCCGACGTCAAAGAACTGGCTGAGCACATCCTGGCCGACGTGCACAGCTTTGTGGGCAACTACAAGCAATCGGACGATATGTGCCTGCTGTGCTTCGGTCGCGACATGCAGTAGGCCGCGCCATGTTCGTGAAGTAACACCACGTTGGTAGTGCTCCTTCCACGGCGGTACCGGGAAGGAAGCCCGCAGTTCACGCTACCCACGGTTCCCCCGGGGCAGGCCGTTTCTGTTGCTTTCGATCCTCTCTGGCAGCCAGCGTTCTAACCGCATCGGAGTTCGCATCGTGAACATCCGCCTGGCCGTATGCGCCTTGGTCACCAGCGTGGCGCTGTTCACCACCGCTGCCGCTGTAGACCGCGAGGTTCCGCCCCTGGCAGCTGAGAACCTGCCGCGGCTGCTGAAGGTACTCAACGACGCCCACGCCGACGGCACCGACTTGTGGATCTACAACGATCTGCGCCTGGCTCGTCTGCAAGCTCAGAAAGAGAACAAGCCGCTGTTCGTGACGTTCCGCTGCGTGCCGTGCAAGGCGTGCGCAGGCTTTGATGCCGAGGTGGCCAAGGGCAGCGAAGCCGTGGATCGCCTGGCCCGCGAAAAGTTCATCGCCGTCCGCCAGGTGGAAATGAAGGGCGTGGACCTGTCACAGTTTGAGTTCGATTACGACCTCAATTGGGCGGCCATGTTCATCCATCCCGACGGCACCGTTTACGCCCGCTACGGCACGCAAAGTGCCGCCGGGCCCGATGCGTTCAACTCCATCGAAGGCCTGCTGGCCACGATGCACCGCGTGCTGGAACTGCACGCCAACTATCCCAACAACCGGGCGGAACTGGCCGGCAAACGCGGGCCCGACAAGCCGTATCGTACCGCGCTGGAGATGCCGGGCTTGCCCAACAAGGACAAGTACCGCGGCCCCACCACGCGCAGCAATTGCATCCATTGCCACAACATTCACGACGCTCAGCACTTTGCGGCGGTGAGGGAGGGCACGTTCTCCATTGAGTTGCTGTACCGCTACCCGCTGCCCGACAACGTGGGCCTGGCCATTGATGCCCGTGACGGCTTGCGCGTGGCCAAGGTGCTGCCCGACTCGCCGGCGGCCAAGGCAGGCTTCAAGCCGGGCGAGCGGATCACGCATATCAACGGCCAGGTGATGACCTCCATCGCCGATATGCAGTGGGCGCTTAACCCGCTGCCCAACGACGATTGCCAGGTGACCGTCACCGGCAGCGAAACCGGCACCCGCACGCTGCGTCTGGCTCGCGGCTGGAAGGCCAGCGACTTTTCCTGGCGGGGCTCCATGTGGTCGGCCGCGCCGCGGCTGCAATTCTGGGCTCCCGAGGCTCCGCCCGAGAAACGGCGTGGCCTGAACCTGGACGAAAACCACAATGCGTTTGAGGTCCGCTACATCGGCAACGATGGGCCAGGGCAAGCCGCCCGCAAGGCGGGCCTTCGCAACGGCGACTTGATCGTGGCCGTGGACGGCAAGCCACTGGTGAACATGACCTCGCCACAGTTCCACGCCTTTGTGAAGCTGAACTACCGCATCGGCGACCGGTTGCCGCTGACCATTGTGCGAGGCGGTCAGCGGATCGACATCGCGATCGAACTGGTCGAATAACCGCGTTGAGTCCCCGCCATGGCGAGCAGCCTTTCCCGGTGCGCTGGCATCGTGCTCTGCGGCGGCCACAGTCGCCGGATGGGCGTGGCCAAGCCACTGCTGCCCTTTGGCACCGAAAGCATGCTCGCCCGGGTAGTGCGTCTACTGCGTGAGGCGGTGAGCCCCGTGGTGGTTGTGGCCGCGGCCGATCAGGAGTTGCCGCCGCTGCCCGAGGGCGTGCGCATCGTCCGCGATTGCCACCCCGACCGCGGCCCGTTGGAAGGCCTGGCCGCTGGACTGGCAGCGATTGATGAAGCCGACAGCGAGGCTGCATTCCTCAGTGGCTGCGATGTCCCGCTGCTAAAGCCGGCGTTCGTGCTGCGGATGATCGAGTACTTGGGCGACGCACAAATTGCCGTGCCGTACGTGGGCGGCCGGCTTCACCCGCTGGCTGCCGTGTATCGCCGCGACGTGCTCCTGCAGGTGCACGAGCTATTACGCGTCGATCGCTTGCGGCTGTTGGACCTGCTGGGCGGCTGCCAGGTGCGCCAGGTCGGCGCCGAGGAACTGGTGGACATCGATCCCGAGCTAGGTTCGCAGACCAACGTGAACCGCCCGCAGGATTACCTGGACGCCCTGAACGCCTGCGGCCTGACGGCCTCGCCGGAGCATGAGTAGATCGGGCCGGTTGCGCGTCGGAAGCCAGGGTCGCATCGCCCGCCAATGGGTGAGAAGCCCCCGGCATGACGGTGGCGGCATCCCCGCTGAGAAAGTTCAACTGCGTCGCGCAGGCAGGGCATATTTTCAGACGCTGCCGCAAGGTCTCTGCTTGTTCGCCCGCGAAGTTGCCTGCCGCCAGCAACCGTAATTTGTTCAATTTGCGGGCACGTACCCTGCGACTGGGTTGTCATTAGCCTGCCCCGAAGCAGCGCCTAGGTAGGAGGTTAACTCCTACCAGCTCATTCGCCCTGCGGATGGGGCCCCCCCAGCCTCGCGGGCGGCGGCGATGCTACCCTTGCGCGGCCGACTTGCCTTGCAGCGAGTCCAACGAAACGCGCGGAGCTTCTGCCCAGAGTTCTTCGAGGGCGTAGTACTCGCGCGTTTCGGGGTCGAAGATGTGGACCACCACGGTGCCGTAGTCGAGCAGAATCCAGCGGCTGGCGTCGTAGCCTTCGATGCCCAGCCGGCGATCGTTCAGCTCTTCTTCGAGGTGGCGGTCGATCTCTTCGCTGATGGCGTGCAACTGCCGCCGGCTGCGGCCGGTGCAGATCACAAAGTAATCGAAGAGCTGCGAGAGCTTGCGCATGTCGAGCACAACGACATCCTCGGCACGGTTCTCCAGCGCCACCTGAGCTGCGGCGAGCGCCAGTTGCAGGCTTCGCTCGCCCTGATTCTGATTGACGTGACCGTTCGTCGCGCTGCTCTTGATCACAGATGTTCCCCTTGGGTGAATGAGGCAGTCCACGTCGAGCGAGCTGGCAACGGTGCCGGTTCGCTCCCAGGTTACCGCGATGCCCGGCGGCTCATCGGTGCCAACAGGCTCAAGCCGCCCGGCCGAAACTGCGTAACCTGATGCAGCAAACGGCATACCTGCTACGCTCGAAACGTTACTGCATTCTACCTCTAGGGGACATCAATACCAGCGGCGCGGTTCTCAGGAAACCCGGTAAATGCCGCCGCAGCAATGCTCATTGTGTGATGGATCACCACCCGATGATCGGTTGTGCGTTGATGGCGCGGGATCGATCGATGAGGCCGCCGAATGGCCGCCCCCACATCGAGGTTGTCTCCACTGCGCCAACCCGTGATAATGGCAGGCAGGCCATGTAAGGGGCGTTTTTCCCGAACGATGCCAGGGAGCCAGCCATGCTGCGTCATCGCCGCTCGCCAGATCGCACCCGCTCGCCCCGTAGCCGTGCTACTGGCCATTGCCTGGCAAATGGACACTCAGGGGAAGATTGCCGCACGCTTCAGCCCTCGGGCCGGCATGCACCTGTGTGGGCCACGTTGGCGGCGGGACTAGCGCTGGTGGCCGCCACCGCTTCGCCCGCTCAGGCCCAGTGGGGCCCTGCGTTTTATTCCCAATGGGGGTGCGGCCCCTATTATGGTCAGTTCACGGCCGCGACCGTGCAGATCGGCGGTTTGGGCGGCTGTGCGTTTGCCGGGCCGGTGTTTCCGATCGTGCCGATTTGTGCCTTTCCGCCACCGTGCGGGCCGGTGATCCTGCCGCCGATTTTCTTGCCGCCTGGGCTGCTGTTTGGCCCCGGGCCGGTGTTCGACATGCTCTATGGCGTCGACTGGCGTACGGGCGGTTATGCCGGCCCACTGATTCCGCCGGGCCTGAATCTGCTCAACCAGCGACCGCTGGACGGCCTGGTGGGCGATCCGCTGCCGCCGGTGCCCGTGGTCAACGAGGCAGCGGTAGCGCGTGCCTGGCGGTTCATCGAGATGGGCAACCGCTATTTCGACGAGCAGAACTTCCGCCGCGCGTACGTGCGCTACGATAAGGCGGCTCAGGCTGCCCCCGACCTGGTGGAAGCCCACCTGCTCAAAGGCCAGGCGCTGATCGCGATCGGCAACTACGACATGGCCGCCCGGGCGTTCAAACAGGCTCTGCGGAACGACAAGTGGACGGATTGCCAACTGCGGTGGGACAACGTCTACGGCAAGAACCGCGTGGCCAAGACCGCCCACATTGAAAACCTGGCCGAAGCCGCGCAGAACGATCCGGAAAACCCGGATCTGATGCTGCTGTTGGGCATGGAGCTGTTCTTCGACGGCCAGATCGAGCGCTCGGTGAAGTTCTTCCAGCAGTACGCGGCCCTGCGCGATGCCGGCAAGGTAGCCGGCGAAATCGCCCAATTGCCGCAGCAGCCCGGCGATGACCGGCCGGTGCCGCAACCGCCTCCCAAGGTCAACGTAGAAAACGCCCGGGCGTTTTAGATGGCCGGTGTGTTGCTTGCCCCATTCTCACCCTGGCTGCGTTTCTTAGCGCGCAGGCCCTGGCCCCGAGCTTGGGTGCGTACGATCGCCTCTAGCGTGGCGCATTACGGGCGCACGATCGGCGCATGGGCCCAAATTGGACCGGCTCAGACTTCAAGCGGCCGTCGGTCGCAGCTTACGGAGCCAGCAGCAACCGGCCCGGCGATTCCAGGTAGCCGATCACGTCGTTGAGGAACCGGGCCGCCGTGGCGCCGTCGACCATGCGGTGATCGTACGACAGGCTAAGCGGCATCAGCAGCCGGATCTGGATCTGGTCGTCGATCACCACCGGCGTCTTGCGGCTGCGGCCCAGCAGCAGGATGCCGACTTCCGGCGGGTTGATGATCGGCGTGGAGTACTGGCCGCCGACCGCCCCCAGGTTGCTCACCGTGAAGGTGCCGCCGCGGAGATCTTCCACCGCGAACCGCGCCGCTCGGGCGTTCTGGGCCATCTTGGTCAGGGCCTGGGCGATCTGCGGGATGCTCAGCTTGTCGACATCACGCAGCACCGGCACCACCAGGCCGCGCTCGGTATCCACGGCCACGCCCAGGTTGACGTAGTCCTTGTAGATGATCTGCTTGTTTTCCAGATCGATCGAGCAGTTGAGGTCCGGGTTCTGCTTCAGCGACAGGGCCACGGCCTTCATCACGAACGACATCATCGTGAGCTTCACGTCGCCCACGTAGTCGGCCATGCTGCCCTTGCGGATGCGCTCCAGCTCGGTGATGTCGGCATCGTCAAAGTTGGTGACGTGCGGAATCGTGGAGTGCGACCGGGCCATGTTCAGCGCGATCGTCTCGCGGATCCGCGTCAGCGGAGCACGGCGGATCGGGCCGTAGTTGTCGCGGTCGGCTTCGCCCTGCGGGGCCGGTTGGGCAGCGGGCGTCCGGGCCGGAGCCGCCTGGGGAGCCGCGGCAGCCGGAGCGGCAGCAGCTTGAGCCGGCACGCCCGAGGACAACATCGTCCGTACGGCCTCTTTGACGTCATCCTTGGTGATGCGGCCGCCGGGCCCGGTGCCTTTCACCAGGCGGATATCCACGCCCAGTTCGCGGGCGTAGCGGCGGGTGTCGGGGCTGGCCGCCGGCGGAACATCGGTTTCCAGGGCCTCATCCAGCGCGGCCATGGCGGTTTGCACCTGGCCTTGGCGATCGCCGCCCACCGCGGGCTGCGGCTGGGGAGCGGCCACTGCAGCCGGGGCCGCCTGCGGAGCCTCGCGCTGCGGCTCAGGAGCCGGTTGCGGCTTGGCTTCCTCCTGGGGAGCCGCGGCTTGCGGGGCTTCGGCCGCGGCAGGCTCTTCGCCCTCGGCCTCGATCGTGGCCAGCAGGCTGCCGACTTGAACGGTGTCGCCCTTCTTGATGTGCAGCTTCTTCACAACGCCGGCATGCGGGCAGGGAACCGGCACCACGGCCTTGTCCGTTTCGATCTCCAGCACGTCCTGATCCGCCTCGATCCGGTCGCCCTCGGAGACCAGGATGTCTACGACACCAGCTTCGTCGATTCCCTCGCCCAAGTCGGGCAGTTTGAACTCAATGGCCATGGAAACTCTTCTTGCCGGGCTGGATGGTTCGAATGAGCCGTCTGGTTCGTATGGCCCCGCCTCGCGGCGCCTTGGCCAGCAAGCCGCCGCCGCGGGTAAAGAGGAACGGTTGCGCCGTTGTGCCCCGTTCCCCTGCCCATCTTACATTTTGCGTCACGTTCTGCCGCTACCATCGGAATGTTGTGGCGGCATTTCCTAAAGTGCCCCATTGTACACGGGATTGGCTAGGGCACACCCCCCTTGCTGTATCCTACCGGCCAGGACAGCCCCCTCTTCCGCGTGACCCCGGCGCGAAATCCCCCGCCGCTGAGCGGCAGGCAACTCCGTACGGCCGCCGCGGGAGCCCTCCGCGCGGGCGGGCGCTATGAGCCTAAACTATCGGCCGGCAGTGCGGGAGTCGTTGAGCCTGCCCTCCGAGGCGCCGCCAGGGAAGTACGAAACCAGCTCATCGGACCGTCTGCCAGCCGCCACGTCTAGAGAGAAAGCCTGCCCTGCTGGCCGCCAATTCCACGTGCCACGGCTCTGCGAGCCGTGTGAAGTGGACGGCAGCATCTCCGTTCGCCTGATACTCAGACACCCCACCACAGAGGGGCAACAGGTAACTTCGTTGTATCCGCCCCGCGGTGGCGAAAGACCGTTCGCGGTATTGGGTCTTGCAAGCGATGGAGCAAACCCGCGAGCGTCTCAAAGTTGCCATCTGTGCTTACGTCATCATGCCTGAGCACGTGCCCTTGCTGTTGGTGCCACAAGAAGACCACTACGAAATGCGGCGAATCCTCGCCAGTTTGAAATCACCGGTCACTCGGGCAGCCAAGAGTTACCTGGAGCGCCCCCACAACGCGGCTTGACTTTCGCAATTGACCATAATGCGAGGGAACCGCACGACGTTTCGCTTCCGGCAGCCGGGGGGTACGACACGAACCTGTAGCAAACACGCGCCATTGAAGAGGTGATTGCGTATATCCATGCCAATCCGGTGCGGCGAGGACTCTCCGAGCTTCCAACAGCATGGCCGTGGTCGAGCGCGCAAGTGTATGAGGGAGCACATCCGGGACCATTTGCCATCGATCGTATTGAACCGCGATGACGCCGTGTCGGTAACGTTATCATTCAACGTGTCGGTAACGTTATCATTCAAGGCGTCGAACAGTTCAGCAGCGCCGATAGCTTCGCCTGGCACGGCTCGCAGAGCCGTGCCAGGCGGCCAAGGTCGATTTACCGGATGCAAGCAGCCGGGCTTTGAGCTGGTACCCCATCGCCACGCGATTGCCCGGTGGCAGGCACCGGGCCTACTTCACCGGTAGCTCCACGCAGACCAGTTCTTCATCGCTGCGGGCGTAGAGATAGTTGCCGGCCAGGGCCGGATGGGCCCAGGTCGGACCGATGATCTTGGCGCGGCTCAGTTCCTGGTAGCCCTCGGGTGTGAGCCGGGCCAGCACCAGCTCGCCCTCGGCATTGAGCGCTAGCATGCGGTCGCTGTCGCCCAGCCACATCAGGGAGGCCTGCGGGTTGCGATTGCGGGGCGTGAGGCGGTTGCCGTCGTCCCACAGCTTGCGGCCGGTTTCCAGGTGAAAGCAAGTCAGGCCGTGTTGCTTGTCGAGCAGGTAGGCGTAGCCGTCGCGATAGAGCGGCTGCGACATCAGGCCGCGCAGATTACGGTTGTCTTCCCAGAGAAGCTGAGCGTCTTCCAGCCGCTCGCCCAGCCGGATGGCTTTGCTGCCTTCCCAATAGCCGCATACCAGCACGATGCCTTCCTCGATCAGTGGTGTGGCGATCGAGACGCCGTAGGTCACCTTGTAAGGAATCGACCACAGCACGCGGCCGGTGGCGGGCTCCAGGCCGCGAATGAACTCCGGTGTCCAGGCCACCAGCAGCTTGCGGCCCTGCCACGTGACCAGGCGCGGCGTGGCATACCCGGCTACCTCGCTCAGGCTGCGCCAGCGTTCCTCGCCCGTGCGACGGTCGAAGGCGATCAGCGAGCCATCGGGCGTGCCGCCGGGATGATAGATCACCAGGTCGCCGTCGATCACCGGCGAGGCCGCCACGCCCCAGGTCGGCAGCTTCATCTCGTAGTCTTTGCCCGGCGTCTTAGACCACAGCACCTTACCGGTTTCGGCATCCAGGCAGCGGATATGTCCCACGGCGCCCAGGGTATAGATGCGGCCGTCGTAATAGGTGGGTGCCGCGCGCGGGCCCGAGCCGTAATCCAGGTCGCCATACTCGGCGTCGTAGTTGTGCGACCAAAGCAGCTTGCCAGTGGCGGCGTCGAAGCACAGCACGCGTTCGTGCTGCGTGGGCTCCTTCTGCATGTCCATGGTGTAGACGCGGCCGTTGACGGCGATCACGCCGGCATAGCCGCCGCCGATCGGCGCCCGCCATACCTGCCGCAGCCCTTCCTCCGGCCAGTCCTCGCGCAGTTGCGGGCCGCGCCAGGTGCCGTCGCTGCGCAGGCCGCGCCACTGGGGCCATTCCTCGGCCAAGGCGGGGCCAGCGGTTAAGGCACTCCAGACCACCAACAACGCAACGGCAAACGTCTTACTCATGGTCAATCGAAGCAACATGCCACGCGAATTCATAGAACAGGCCGCGTGGCCCATGCAGCCCATGGACCACCGCGGCCAGTGAATGTTACCAGGATGATGTCCCGAAGACGACTCGGGCGGGCAGTCGTTACTTCTTCAGCCGGTCGATCAGGTAGTCGGCGGCGTTCTTGTACTTGGGATGCGACTGCCCGGGGTGTACCAGCACCACGTCCACGTTCGCATCTTTCAGCCGTTCAGCCAGCTTGATGCCCATCACGCCCGAGTGCGTGGGATCCTTGGCCTCGGCCCCGATCACCGGCACTTCGCCGGTGTAGAACAGGGCGATCGGCGGATCGTCCGACGAGACATGCTCAATCGGCGAGTACTCCTTGATCCACGCCAGAATCTTCTCGCGGTTGTCGTACAGTTCCTGGAAGTTGGACAGCCCAAAGGCGTGCGCGCCGTAACGGTAGTTGGGAATCCACTCGCGCAGTTCCTTGGGATCGAGCGAAACCTGGGCCCCGTTCACGGCAGCGCAGTACAGCCGGGTGGATTCGCGGGCGATGGGGTCTTCACTATTAGGCTGGGCCAGGTCGTCGTGGAACGCCAACCAGAGCGAAGTGCAGGCACCGGCCGAACCGCCGGTAGCGCCGATCCGTTCCTTATCGAGGTTCCACTCCTTGGCCTTGGAACGGATGAACTGCAACGCCCGGGCAGCGTCGAACAGCGGCGCTTTGACGGGCGGTTCCAGCTTGGCTTCCTTGCCGTGCTCGATGAAACGGTAGTTGATCGCAACCACGGAGATGCCGTTGTCCAGGTAACGCTGGGGATTGATCTTTTTGTCACCGTTCCGCCAGCCGCCGCCGTGGATGTACAGCACCACCGGCGTCGGCTTGTCCGAGGGTGCCGGGTAGAAGTCGAGCACCTGCCGCGGATGGTCCCCGTAGGGCACATTGGTCAGCGGCTTCAGTTCTTCCGCAAGGCCCACTTGCGAAAGCACCAGCAGGATCAGAAGGGAGGCGATACGTTTCATCGTCGGCTGGCTCCTGAAAAGGATTCCATCACACATCAAAACGCCAAGGTCCGGTGGACGGCTGGATGTACGGGGTCGGTTAGGGAGAGCAACGATCGCAAGACTACGGGGCTACTTGCTCGCCGGCTCGGGCACGATCTCCTCGCCCTGGGCCAGCTTGTTGTTGGCCAGCGTGTTATCGCTGCCGCCTTCCACACGCAGCGACGGCGCCGGCACACGCTCGGGCCGCCGATCGGCAATCAAGCAGCCGGTGACCAGGCTGCCGGTCGTGTTTTGCAGCAGCAGGCCCGGCCCATCGCTATCGAGGATCGTGCAGCCGGAGATATTGAAGGTGTCGCAACCTTCAACCACCACGGCGGCCTTCTGGTTGCGGATGCCGTCGATATGCAGACCAGTCAGCGTGATGTCGCGCGAGTTGCGGAACAACAGCCCGCCCTTGGCGGCCGCCGCGTCTCCGCGGTAGTACGGCGGGTTTCGGTCAAACGTGTTGCTGCCTACGGCAATATGGCTGCAATCCTCGACCACCAGGTCGTATTCATAGCCACCGCCGAAGGTATTGCCCAGGATGACCGCCCCGCGCACGTGATGCAGATCAAGATTGATCTCGACGTCGCTGAGCACGTTGTCGGCAATCGTCAGGTGACCCCACTGGTATTCCTCGCCGCCGCGCGATGCCCCTTTGCCGATGTACCGCACGTTGGCCGAGCCGGGCGAAGGATTGTGCTGGATGGTGCAGCCTACGATGGTGACTTCGGCCGTGGAACCGCCGGTGCAATCGATCAGCACGTTGGCCGTGGGCGGGGCATCGGGCGCCATGTTGCTTTCGATATCGCAGGTGCCGATGTGCAGGTTGCGCACCCCGCCGCCGATCGACACCACGCCACCGCCGGCGTTGTAGCTGATGTGGCTGCCGGTGTTGGTCGATTGATGCAGATCGACGTGATCATAAAACACGCCCGCGCCCGAGTTGTGATAGATATGGCAATCGCTGATGATCACATTGCGGTTACGCGCCGTGAGATGGATGCCGTGGCGTGCCTCGCGCACCGTGGTGCGGGTGATCGTCAATTGCATGGTACCGGTGGCCTCGATGCCGTCGGCCTCGGGATGGGCGCCGACGATCTCGATGCCATCCACCAACGGCATCCGCTGCCGATCCCACACGTTGGGCTTGAACGTATGGGGAGCGGCCGAACCCTGGTGAGTGCCTACAAACTTGAAGGCCGGGCCCGGCCCCGCCATCACAAAGCGGGCCACGCCGTCGCCGATCAGCGACGTGAAGCCGGTTTTGTCCAGGTCAATCACCACCGTGGAGGTCAGGCGATACACGCCGCGGGGAAAGCGGATCGCGCCGCCAGCGTTCACCGCCTTCTGTATGGCCGCGGTATCGTCGGCCCGGCCGTCGCCCTTGGCTCCAAACGACGTAACGGGCGTTTCCTCGGCCCCGCTGGGTACCAGGGACAAAAGCATCAGCGCCACCAGGGCAGCGAGCGTGGCAAGGTACTTCATCATGGGCAAGGCGGGCGAAACAGGAGGGACTTTCAGGCATACCCCATGCAGGCAGCCGATGAGCGCCTGGCAAACGTTTCCGAGGCAAAGTCCGAGACGTATGCCGGGACTGACTGCGGCGTCTGGAAGGTCTCCGCCGCAGACGGAACGCCAAGCAGCAAGTGGTATTTGCGTCGCGTTAGAGTATCACCAACGGCCACGCGCATTGGAATCATTTTTCTCCGCGGACCCCGCCGGAGTGCGGGGCGCGCAAACTGCCGCAGGTTTGCCGACGGAGCCGGCCGCTGCCCCCCCCGATTCCTCGGCCAACCATCAACATATGCTCTTACACTTGCGCATCGGCTGGGGTAACTTAATGCTACCGAAATTGGGCGGTTCGCTGGCCCACGACAGGCCTCGCCCCGGACGATTGAAGCGTGCAAGGCAGCCGTGTGTTGGACATGCTTTGCCCGGCGACCAGGCAAAGCCAGCCCGGCCGTAAGCCACGCCATCGTGGAGACCGTTGCGATGACGCACCCGCTGGACAGCCGCAACCCCGCGCACGATTATCTCACTCGGCGCCAACTGCTGCGTTTGGGCGGAGCCGGGGCGCTAGGGCTGGGCCTGGGCCAATGGTCGTGGGCCAGCCAGCCGTCGACCATCGTGCAGCGCCCCGCGTCGGCCAAAGCGTGCATCTTCGTCTTCTTGTTTGGCTCCCCGCCGCAGCACGAAACCTTCGATCCCAAGCCCGACGCGCCCCGCGAAGTCCAGGGCGAAATGGGAGCCATCGATACGGCGCTGCCGGGCTTGCGCATCTGCGAGGGCTTGCCGCGAATCGCCCAGGTAGCCGACCGGCTAACCGTGGTCCGCTCGATGACTCACGACTACCCGGTGCATTGCTGCGCCTACGTGATGAGCGGGATGCCGGCGTACAGCGTGCCGCTGGAAACGCAGCCGCGCAATCCGCAGCATTGGCCGTTCATGGGTTCGGTGGTCGATTACCTCGATGGGCTGCGCACCGGCATCAAGTCGCCTGATATGCCGCGGAACATCGGGCTGCCCTGGCGATTCTGCTCGCGCGGCAGTTCGCCCAACCAGGCCGGTCCCTACGCGGCCTTCCTGGGCAGCAGCTATGATCCGTTCTGGACCGATTTCGACGGCACCGGCACCAAGGTCGTGCCTAAGCTCAATGCCGATACCCAAAAGGTCGAAGTCCGCGACCCGCACGCCGGGATCGAGCCACACGCCCGGTTCTTGATGGGCTCCGGCTGCACGCTGCCGGACGAGGTCCCCGATCGCCGGTTCAGTGCCCGGCGAGCCTTACTGGCCCAGGTCGATGCGGCCCGGCCCGAGCTGGACCAGCTCACGGCCGTGGCCGAGTACAGCGACCATCAGCAGCGGGCGTTTTCGCTGATCGGCACCAACCGAATGCGGGCGGCGTTGGACGTGCAACGCGAAAAGCCCAGCCTGCGCGAACGCTACGGCATGACGCTCTTTGGCCAATCGTGCCTGGCGGCGCGGCGGCTGGTGGAGGCTGGGGCACGGTTTGTGACGGTCTTCTGGGACCCGTTTGGCCCGCACGGCGCGTCGGTGTGGGACACGCACTCCAACCATTTCCCTCGGCTAAAGGAGTATCTGCTGCCGGTGTTCGACCAGGGCTTTGCCGCGTTGATCGAGGACCTGGACAACCGGGGCCTGCTGGACGAAACCCTGGTGGTCTGCACCAGCGAGCACGGCCGCACGCCCAAGATCGATTCCAAGCCGACCGGCGGTGCCCGGCATCACTGGTCCAAGGTGTACTCCACCGTGTTCGCCGGCGGCGGCATTGCCCGGGGCCGCGTGGTGGGCCGCAGCGACGCCACGGGCGGCGAGGTGGCCGATACGCCGATCTCGCCCAAGGACATGCAGGCCACGATCTATGGGCTGTTGGGCTACGACGAACGCACGATCATGTTCGATCGCCAGCGCCGTCCGCTGCCGATTGCCGGCTCCGGTCATTTCCGGCCCGAGCTGCTCGGATAACCGGTAGCCGCCCTATAACAGGCCGTCCGTTTGCTGTGCGGCAGCCGGTCTGACGCCTAGCCAATGGAAGCTGGTGTTTGAAAAAACCGGGGCCGGCAAAAAGTATTGCAATTTTGCTTCCCCTTCATTAGGGTGAACGTTCGCGTGGGGGGTTACCAGGTGTAACTTCGCGTAAAACACCGGGCACCTTCGCACGCCAACGTGCGGTGGCAGCAATGCCAATCACGCCCGCCAATTCTGCGGGCTCCGGCGGTCACGCTGCCGAGAGAGCACGTTTTTCCTGCCTGCTGGGCCGCGTCGCTCGGCTACCCCATCTCCCGTTGGAATGGTGGACTGGCGTTGTCATCCCTCTTTGATGTTCAGCGTTTGTTCTCGATCTTTCCCTCCTGAGCTTCTCGAGCAGGCCGGTTTGTAGCGGATTTACGGCCGCTGCTGCGCGGTGATTTGCGCCGGGTCCTGGGCGCGAAGTACCGGGAGGGCAGATACAATGGGATTCGGGAGATTGGCCCGAACCCCTCCCGCAACAGTCTTTCCGCGGTTTCCCAGGAGTCCGTACGGCCCAGCGCCCCCGGCCCCCCCTTCCCGAGGCCGGTTGCGCCGGCACGCGTGTTGTCGCTCCCTTGTGACTGATTTGGCCAGGTTGGACGGCGATTGCCCCCCCTGCGAGGCAATGCCATCCCCCGCCTGGCATCGGGCCAACGCCACGATCGCAACCTAAAGTGGCAAAAGGCCCAAGGCAAAACGGGATCAGCAAACGGCACGTGCCCCCCCGGCGGAATCCTTCCGCGGCAAACCGGGCTTGGAGGTTTCCATGCGTCGCCAACGCATCTGGCTCACTCTCGCAGTCGCGCTGCTGATCTCCGCTGTTGCCCCTAGGGCCATTCACGCCGAGGAGCAGACCGCACGCTCCGACGAAGCGAACCCGGTCAGCTACTACAAGCAGATCCGGCCGATCTTTCAGGCACACTGCCAGGGCTGCCACCAACCGGCCAAGGATAGCGGCGGCTACGTGATGACGGCCTTCGACCAGATGCTGGCCGGCGGCGAAAGCGAAATGCCTGCCATCGTGCCCGGCAAACCGGCCGACAGCTACCTGCTGGAGCTGATCCGACCCAATGAGCAGGGCACGGCTGCCATGCCCAAGGATCGCCCTGCACTCACCGCCGCCGAGATCGAACTGATCGAGAAGTGGATCGCCCAGGGCGCCAAAGACGATACCCCGGTGGCTGCCCGCCAGCGGTACGACCAGGACCACCTGCCCATCTATACCCGGCAACCGGTGATTACGGCCCTGGATTACTCGCCCGACGGCAAACTGCTGGCCGTGGCCGGTTTCCACGAGGTGCTGCTGGTCCGCACCGAGGACGACCAGCTCGACGGCCGCCTGGTGGGGCTTTCCGAGCGGATTCAATCCATCCGCTTCTCACCCGACGGTAAACGACTGGCTGTTGGCGGCGGCCTGCCTGGCCGGATGGGCGAAGTGCAGGTGTGGGACGTAGCCGCCCGCACGCTGCTGCTCTCCGTGCCCACCACGTACGACACGCTGTACGGCGTCAGTTGGTCGCCCGACGGCAAGATGATCGCCTTTGGCTGTGCCGATAACACGGTTCGGGCGATCGATTCCGAAACCGGCAAGCAGGTGCTGTTCCAGGGCGCTCACACCGACTGGGTGCAGGACACGGTGTTCTCGCAGGACGGCTCGCACCTGATCTCCGTCGATCGCGACGGCACCGCCAAGCTCACCGAAGTTGCAACCGAACGGTTCGTCGACAACATCACCTCGATCACGCCTGGCGCCCTCAAGGGCGGTTTGACCGCGGTGGCCCGGCATCCCGAGCGCGATGAAGTGGTGCTGGGCGGTTCCGATGGCCAGGTGAAGGTGTACCGCGTCTTCCGCATCACCGCCCGGAAGATCGGCGACGACGCCAACCTGATTCGCCAGATGCCGCCCATGCAGGGCCGCATCTTCGACGTGGCCGTCAGCCGCGACGGCCGGCGGATTGCCGCCGTAAGCAGCCTCGATGGCCAGGGCGAACTGCACGTCTACTCGTACGAGTTCGACACGGGCCTGCCCGAAGACATCAAAGCCATCCACAACAAGACGGTCCGCGAGCGTACGGCCGAGGAAACCAAGAAGCTTGAAGAATACCACACCCGGGATGTCCAACTGATCGCCCAGCGGTCCGTGCCCGAGGCGGCCCTGTACGCCGTGGCGTTCGCGCCCGATGGCAAGCATATCGCGGCGGCGGGCGGCGACGGCCAGGTGCGGATCATCGACGCCGCCACCGGCGCCGTGGTGCGCAGCTTTGCCCCGGCCCCGGTGGACGAACGCGCCGTTCAGGCCCGCGACGAAGTCGCCTATCGCCGGCCGGCTCCTCAGACGCCTTCGGAATCGCTGCCCGAAGGCACCAAGATCCAGTCGCTCACCGTTTCGCCTGAGAAGATCGAGTTGGCGCACCCGGCCGACTACGTGCAACTGGTGGTGCAAGCCACGCTCGATAGCGGCGACGTGATCGATGTCACTCGCATGGTGGAACGGAGCGTCAGCGGCAACGTGGTGGCCGTGTCGCCCTCGGGCCTGGTGCAACCGCTGTCCGCGGGGCAAGGGCAATTGCAGCTTTCGCTCGCTGGCCATCAGGTTCGCGTGCCGGTGTCGGTGGCCGAGCATTCGGCCGACCTCACCGTGGACTTCATTCGCGACGTGAACCCCGTACTCTCGCGGCTGGGCTGTAACCAGGGCACCTGCCACGGCGCAGCCAAGGGCAAGAACGGCTTCAAGCTCTCGCTGCGGGGATACGATCCGGTGTTCGACGTGCGGGCACTGACCGACGACCTGTACGCCCGCCGCGTAAACCTGGCTTCGCCCGACGACAGCCTGATGCTGCTCAAGGCCACCGGCGCTGTGCCGCACGTGGGCGGCAAGCTGATCGACCGCGACGACATTTACTACCGCATCATTCGCCGCTGGATCGAGCAGGGCGCCACCCTGCAGATCGATACGCCCCGCGTGACCAGGATCGACCTGTACCCGCAAGACCCGGTGGTGCAGCGGATCGGTTCGCGGCAACAGTTCCGCGTGCTGGCCACGTATGCCGACGGGATGGTGCGCGATGTCACGCACGAGGCGTTCATCGAAACCGGCAACATGGAAGTGGCGACCGCCAACCGCGGCGGCCTGCTGACCTCGCTCCGCCGCGGTGAGGCCCCCATCCTGGCCCGCTTCGAAGGCGCCTATGCCGCCACCACGCTGGCCGTGATGGGCGGCCGCACCGGCTTTGAGTGGAAGCAACCGCCGGTCTACAACCGCATCGACGAACTGACCGCCGCCAAGTGGCAGCGGATGAAGATCCAGCCCTCGGACGTGTGCAGCGATACCGAGTTCATCCGCCGGGTGTACCTCGACCTGACGGGCCTGCCGCCCGAGGCCGAAGACGTGCGTGCCTTCCTGGCCGACCCGCGCGAATCGCGCATCAAGCGCGACGAACTGGTCGACCGGCTGATCGGCAGCGACGACTACATCGAGTACTGGACCAACAAGTGGGCCGACCTGTTGCAGGTGAACCGCAAGTTCCTGGGGGCCCAGGGTGCGGCGGCTTTCCGGGCTTGGATTCGCGAGCAGATCGCCCAGAACCGGCCCTACGACCAGTTTGTTCGCGACATCCTCACCGCCACCGGCTCCAACAAGGACAATCCGGCCGCCTCGTACTATAAGATTCTTCGCGAGCCGGTCGACATCATGGAGAACACCACGCACCTGTTCCTGGGCGTGAGGTTCAACTGCAACAAGTGCCACGATCACCCGTTCGAACGCTGGACGCAGGACCAGTACTACGAAACGGCCGCGTTCTTCGCCCGCGTGGGCCTGAAGGCCGACCCGGCCTCGGGCGACCAGAAGATCGGCGGCACGGCCGTCGAGGGCGCCAAGCCGCTGTACGAGGTGGTGTTCGACAAGCCCGAAGGCGAAGTCATCCACGACCGCACCGGCCAGCCCACGCCTCCGGCCTTCCCGTTCGATTGCCAATTCTCCGCGGATGAACAGGCCAGCCGCCGCGAGCAACTGGCCTCCTGGCTCACCTCGCCCGATAACCCCTACTTCGCCCGCAGCTACGTGAACCGGGTGTGGGGTTACCTGTTTGGCGTGGGCATCATGGAGCCGATCGACGACCTGCGGGCGGGCAATCCGCCCAGCAATCCGGAACTGCTCGACTATCTCACCGAGGAGTTCCGCAAGAGCGGCTTCAACGTGCGGCACCTGATGCAGTTGATCTGCAAGTCGCGCACGTACCAGCTTTCGGTGGCCACCAACCGTTGGAATGAAGACGACACGATCAACTACTCGCACGCCATCGCGCGGCGTCTGCCGGCCGAAGTGCTGTACGATGCCATCCATCGCGTGACCGGTGCCACGTCGCGGATCCCGGGTGTGCCGCCGGGAACCCGGGCTGCGGCCCTGCCCGACTCGGGCGTGGAACTGCCCAGCGGTTTCTTGAGCAAGTTTGGGCGTCCGCCGCGGGAAAGCGCCTGCGAGTGCGAACGCATCAATACCCTGGAGCTTGGCCCGGTGATGGCCCTGATCAGCGGTCCCACGCTGGCCGAGGCGATCAACAATCCGCAAAACGCGCTGACCGCCCTGGTCAATAGCCAGCAGGACGATCGGCTGCTCATCAACGAGATCTTCATGCGGGTGCTGAATCGGCCGGCGACCGAGGCGGAGATCAACGCCGGGCTGCAATTGATCCAGGAATTGCCCAAGCACCACGAGGCGCTGACCCGGGATCTGGCGGCCCTGGAAGCCAAGTATGGCCCCGGCCTTCAGGAAGCCGAAGCCAAACGGCAGGAGAAGATCGCCGCGGCCACCAAGGCGCTGGAAACCTACAAGGCCTCGATCGCCGAGCGCGAAGCCGAGCTGGATCGGCAGCATGCTGAAAAGCTGGCCCAAGCCGAGGCGGCCCTGGCCGAGTACGACAAGCAACTGCCGGCCAAGCTGGCCGAGTGGGAAGCCAAGGCCCCCGAGGCCACGGTGTGGGAAGTGCTCGATCCGCACGAGCTCAAGGCCACCTTCAACGCCAAGCTCACCAAAGAGAAAGACGGTGCGATCTTCGTCACCGGCGGCAACAACCAGGGCAGCTACCAGGTGGTCGCCAAAACGCCGCTGACGAACATCACCGGCATCCGGCTGGAAGTGCTGGCCGATGATCGCCTGCCCGCCAAGGGCCCCGGCCGGGCCAACAACGGCAACTTCGTGCTTACCGAGTTCCGGATTGAAGCCGCGCCGGTGCAGCCGCGGGACGGGCAGCCCGTCAAGCCGCAGCCGGTCGAGCTGCAAAACGCCCAGGCCGATTTCAGCCAGGGTAACTACGACGTGGCCACGGCCATCGACGGCAAGGTGGCCGGTTCCAACAACGGTTGGGCCGTCTCGCCGCAGTTCGGCAAGGATCATGTGGCCGTGTTCGAAGCCAAGACCGATATCGGCTTCGAGGGCGGCACCGAGCTGACCTTCTACCTGGATCAGCAGTACCAGGATCGGCGGCATACGATCGGCAAGTTCCGCCTCTCGGTCACGGCCTCGCCGCGGCCGATTCGGCTGGATGGGCTGCCCGCCGCCATCGCCGCCATTCTGGAAACGCCCGCCGACAAGCGGACCGAAAAGCAGCAGCAGGAGCTACTGGCTTACTACCGCGGCATCGATGCCCACCGGCTGAAGCTGGTGGCCGCGGTCGAACAGGCCAAGAAGCCGCGGCCAATCGATCCCAAGCTCAAGCGGCTGCAAGACGCCCTGGCCCGCGCCAGCGAACCGGTGCCCATTCCGCCCGACCTGGCGCGGCTGCGGGCCGATGTCAAAACCAGTAGCGAACAACTCGCCAACGCCCGGCTGACGGCCGTGCAAGATTTGACCTGGGCTCTGATCAATAGCCCGGCCTTCTTGTTCAACCACTAATCCCTTCCACCGTTGGATACGGCACACAGCCAGCACGAGAACTCTCCCCCTCCGAGTTTCAGGAGTTGAGCCATGTTGATCGTACCCGGACAACCAGGCAAGGATCTGTGCGACAAGCATTTGAAGATTTCGCGCCGGGAGTTGTTGCGCGTGGGTGGCTCGTCCATCCTGGGGCTTTCGCTCGGCTCGCTCCTGCAACTGAAGGCGCAGGCCAATAACGCCGGCGCCACGGGCGGCCCGGGCTGGGGCAAGGCCAAGAGCATCATCCTGCTCTACCTGCAAGGCGGCCCCAGCCACATCGACTTGTGGGATCCCAAGGACAACGTCCCCAGCAACGTCAAAAGCGAGTTCAAGACCATCGATTCCAAGGTGCCCGGCATCCAGCTCACCGAGATCCTGCCGCGGTTCGCCCAGGAGACCGACAAGGTCACGCTGATCCGCTCGATGAGCTACACGCCGGTGGGCCTGTTCAACCACACGGCCGCCATCTACCAGATGATGACCGGCTACACCACCGACAAGGTGAGCCCCTCAGGCCAGTTGGAACCGCCCAGCCCCAAGGACTTCCCCAACTTCGGCTCCAACATCATCCGGCTCAAACCGGTCAACGTGCCGATGCTGCCGTTTGTGATGCTGCCCCGGCCGCTGCAAGAGAGCAACGTGGTCGGCAAGGGCGGCACCGCCGGCTTCCTGGGCAAGGCGTACGATCCGTATACGCTGTACCCGGACGGCGACGACATGGACATGAACAAGCTTGACCGCATCAAGATCGACGATCTGCAACTGCGGCCCGAGGTGTTCGCTTCGCGGTTGCAGCGCCGGGCACGCCTCCGCGAGCTGATCAACGAAGGCATGCCGGTCATCGACCGCGCCGTGGCCGACTACAAGCTCAACGAGTACTACGACCAGGCGCTGAACCTGATCGTTTCCGGCCGGGCCCGCGACGCCTTCGACCTGACGCGCGAGCCGGACGCCGTCCGCGACCGCTACGGCCGCAATACCTTCGGCCAGAGCTGCCTGTTGGCCCGGCGGCTGGTGGAAGCCGGCACCCGCGTGGTCGAAGTGATCTGGCCCAAGGTCGCCAACAGCGACAACCATAGCTGGGACCACCACGTCGGCCTGACCAAGCGGATGCGCGAGCAGTCGGGCCCGATGCTCGATGCCGGCCTGTCGGCCCTGGTCGCCGATCTCGACGAGCGCGGCCTGCTGGAAGAAACCCTGCTGGTGGCCGTGGGCGAGTTCGGCCGCAGCCCGCAAAAGGGTGTCAGCACCTCGGGCAACGGCAACAGCGCCGACGGCCGCGACCACTGGCCGTACTGCTACACGGCGGTGATTGCCGGCGCCGGCATCAAGCGCGGCCACGTGCACGGCAAGAGCGACAAGACGGCCTCGGCCCCGCTGGAAGACCCGGTACACCCCGGCGAACTGCTGGCGACGATCTACCACGCCTTCGGCATCGATCCGGAAACGATCGTCTACAACCACCTGAACCAGCCGCGCGAACTGGTCAAAGCCCAAGCGGTAACCAGCTTGTTCGCGTAGTTTGTGGGCCAGGCGTTCGTCGCCCGGCAAGGGTGCCACAACGCGATTAGCCCTGTTGGATCAATGCGGCTGCCCGTACCACGGCGGCTCGCTGGTGGGCAGGTACGGCCAATCTTGAGGATTGGGCAGTGCCTCCCGCACCGCCTGTGCCTGCCCCGGCATCAGGAACATGCCGCCGAGATCGTTGCCGCCATTGATCGCATAGAAGCGGTATTCCGCGTCGGCAAGCTGATCGTTGACGATGCGGAAGAAAGCATACGTGGCACGCCCCCAACTGTTGTCGTCGGCCTCGTCCAGCTCGGGGCTATAGATGGCGAACTCCTGCCCCGCGCATCGCACAGCGTACCGCGGGACGTCGTGATCGATCAGTTCTTCGACCGCGGCAGGCTGGGGAACGTACCTGCGCAGCTCCGGCAGCAAGCGCTCGTAGGCTTGGCCGATCCCGACCTCCGCCAGTTCTTCGGCATCCAGGTGAATCAACCGATCGTAATCGAGGGCAAAATCCATTGGATTCTTTTCCCCCGCGTCAGGAAAGTGTTCAGCCCTGCTGCCACCTGGCGAACGCACAGCCTGTCGCCCGCTACACCGACGAACGCTCGACACCTAGGGCCCGATAGGCCTCGCGCATCGGTTCCCGGGAAGGCAACGCCCCCCGGCTCACGGGGCCGTTCCTCCGCCGCGGTGATGATATCTCTGGGATCGAGATTGGCCGCCTCCACGTACCCTAATATTGTACGCGGGGCCTGTGCTGTCCGGCAGTTGCGCTCAACCCGGCACGTTCAACGATGATGGCCCGGTGCAAGCACGTGCCTTCGGGCAAGAAGAGCGTGGCGTCCACCTACGCCGCGCGGCGCTGCACGCCCGGAAAGCTGATGATCTGCGGGCCGGAGTCGTCCTTGGCCTCGAACTGTTTGCGGTAGGCGATGGCTTCCGCCCGCTCCTGCTTCAGCAAGTCGGCGGTCAACTTCAGATAGGCGCGGCCGCCGGCGCTGTTGGGCGCGTACTGCGTGACGGGCTTACCCTGACAGTTGGCGTCCTCCACCGCTTCGCACAGCGGCACGGTGGTCGGAAAGACGAGCGACTTGAAGTGCCGCCGGGCTTCCTCTTCCACGGCCTGGGCGATCTCGGTGTCCTGCCAGCGCAGCAGCACGATGCCGCCCACCCGCAGCACGTCGCGGTGCATGTATTGCCGCACCTGGTCGACCAGGCTGATCACGCTGCCGGCCCCGGCCAGCGAGAACTTGCCCGGCTCCAGGCAGACAAACACGTCGTAGACGTAGTTGAGCACGTTGACGTTCAGCACCGAACGGCTGGGGCCGGTATCGCACAGCACGAAGTCGTATTTGCGATCCAGCGGTTCCAGTGCGTTGCGCAGGCGGTTCTCGCGCTGCTTGCCCAGCGGCCCGGCCGAGTCGGACATCAAGGCGTTGACCTCGGCCAGCGTGGTGTCCGACGGCAGCAGATCGAGCTTGTCGATGGCAGTCGGCACGATCACGTCGCTGGCTTCGCAATCGCCGATGAGCACATCGGCCAGCGAGCGCTGCGGCGTCTGCCAGTCGGTGAGAACTGCCGTGGCGTTGGCCTGGTGATCGCAGTCGACCACCAGCACCCGGAAGCCGCATTCGGCAGCCAGGTTTGCCCCCAGGTTGACGGCCGTGGTGCTCTTGCCAACGCCGCCCTTCTCTGCAGCCAGTGCTATCCTGCGTGTCATGCTGTCGGCCCTGTTGCGGAAGAATCCGCAACTGTTATCGGACCTGTCGACCGGCGGCTTGAGCCTACAGCCGGCACAATCGGCACATTTCACCAGAATCGGCCAGAAGCCGATCGCTGGCGTCGCACGCCTTTACCGCACGCCCCCGTGGCACGCCCTGGTGGTGCCAGCATCACGGGGCTGCCGGCATCGCTGCTTCAGGCTCGGGCCAGTTCAGGTGGCGATGCAAAAAGCGGAACGTGCCCACGCCATTGATCTTGTGCGGGCCGTTGAAGAACTCGATTTCGGTCCGCTCGCCGATTCCCAGCTTGTCGTACCGCAGCCGGACCTTGGCATACTCGTAGGCCACCTGCGAGTCGGGGGCCACGCCGTCATCGTGGCCGCGTTCGACCATGAACGGCCGAGGGCAGATCAGCGCCGCCATCTCGGCATAGTTGAACGTGTGCCCAAGGTTGAACTCAAAGATCTCGTACTCGCCGGTGCCTACGTAGCTGTACCGGCTCCGCAGCGAAGCGTTCTTCCAGATCCACTCGTTGAAGTCGGCCGAGCAGATCGACAGACAATACCGCTCGACCAACGCCGGCCCCCTCATGGCCGTCTTGCCGCCATAGCTGAGGCCATAAAAGGCAATCCGCTTCTCATCGACAAATGGCAAGCTGGCCAGCCAGGCGGTCGTCTGTTCGTGCTGCGGCACGATGATGCTGAACAGCGTCTTGCCCAGCGGGTTGGCCTTCCGCTGCAAGCTGCGGAAGCGGTCGCCAAAGATGTACGGATTCTGCGGCGCGTACACCACAAAGCCGCGTTCGGCCAGGCGGCAGCCGTACTGTTCGTAGGCCCGATGGTTTACGTTCGGGTCGGCGACCTCCTGCGGCCGACCTTCCAGCCCATGCTGGCACACCACGACAGGCCGCTTCTCGCCCGGCTTGATGTCCTTGGGCACCAGCAAGATGCCGTACGCCTGGACGTGCGGAAAAACATCGAGCAGCACTTCGTAGCCGCGGTACTTGGGCTCGTCGAACACCTGCCGCGTGCGCGGATTGGCCGGCAGCAGCGGCCGGTCGAAGCGTCCGATCACCTCGCGATAGAACGTCTCGCGGTACGGCTTGATCGACTCCTGGTATTTTTCCAGCGAGCTGAGGTCGACGTTCTTGTGCAACTGGTCGCGGACGCCTTCCGCATCGCGCAGCAGCGACTGCGTATGCTCGAGCAGTTGCTGCAACTGCCGGCGCTGCCGGTCATCCTGGAACGCGGCCTCCATGGCGGCCGGCACCGTGCGCGGCGGTCCGTCCGACGGCTGCAATTCCCAGTCGGGGATCAGCGCGGCCACGAACGCCTGCAAGGCGCGCTCGGTGCCCTGCGACCCAGCGCCATCTTGGCCGCTGACCACGTACGTAAACTCCGGCTGCGGCTCCAGCGGCTTCACCAAAGCCCAAGCCCGCTGAAACTCCGCCCGCACTTCAGCCTCGGGCGGGGTATCAAGCCGGCCCGGCGCGGCACCAGCTCGCCCTGCACGAGGCTGCGGCGGCCCGTCGACCTTGGGGTGCCGGCACGCCTCGACCACTAAAGACCGCGGTGCGACCAGGCTGGCGATCTCGGCATCGCCAAACTGTTCCAGCAGGCCAAACACGTTGCGATAGATCGGCTCCTGCCACAGATTCTGCCGCGACCGGAAGTAGCCGCTGACGCAGCAGGCATCGATCCGCGGGTCGACCGCCGCGGCATACAAGGCAATCAATCCGCCTTCGCCGTACCCGATCACGCCCACGCTGCCTTGCCGCGGCACGTTGGGCCGGCGGAACCAGTCGACAGCCGCCAGCACCTTCTGCACTTCGTAGCCGATGATGTGCCGCCCCATCTCAAACGCCGGCCGATATACAAACTCGCGGTGCGGCTGGTTGGTCGCCCGGCCAGTCCAAGTGACCGAGTGCGTATCGTCGCGGCTGATCACGGTAGGAACCAGCACCCGGCAGCGGTTCTCGGCCAATCGCCGCGCAATCTGCACGTGTTCGTCGCACTCCACCAGGCCGGCCAGCATTTCCGGCGTTTGATCGGCATCGGGAATTACCACCACGTCGGCCAGGGAAGCATGCAGGGCCGGCGCGAGCAGATAACCTTCGGCTGTGACGCCCGGCAATACCGGCCAGCGCACGCGATGCACCTGGTAGGCGTTCCCTCGGGCGACGAGCGACGGTCGCTGCGTCGTGGTGATCAACTCCAGTTCTTCGACCGGCTCGCGCTGATCGACCACGCCAATTATCTGCTTGAGCCGTTCGCGCTGCGGCTCGATCGAACGCTCGTAGGCTTCGTGCGAGCTGTAGTCGCGTTTCCAAAGCTCAGCCCGGCGTTCGGCGGCGGCCTTGGTCTCTTCGAGCAGGAAACGATCGATGCCATCGATCATGGCCGAGGCCAGGTCGCCTTCGGCCGTCAGCGGCAGGGTGCCTGGCAGTACCGCCGCGGCCTTCTCGGCCGGCGCTTCTTGGGCCTGCACATCGCCGTTCAACGTCTCCAGGCCCAAACATACCGCAACCGCCAGGAATGCGGCTGCAGCCAGCGAACGGCGGGCAATGCGATCCGCACGATAAGCAAGCGAGCAACGATTGGTCATACCATCCCCTTGGCTCGGCCTGGCAGGTTGAACGGTTGAGGCGGCGCCACGCAGGCATGGTGCCGCGGGTTAGCGCGCCTCGTAGCGGGAATCGATCGGTTCCCCCCCGATGAGCAGATGATCTCTTGCGGCGGCGGCCGACTCAAGGCGCAAGCCGCGGCGGAAACGCGAGCTGCCGCATTCCGTTCCGGCGGCGCTGGCCTCGAATGCTATACTCGTTTGGCGTGGGGCCGTGCCGTCATAACCGGTCCCGTCAGCACCGCCGGCCGCGCCAACCTCGCTAGGAGGATGTCATGTCCCGCATGTTCTGCGCATTCGCGGCCGCCGTTGCCTCGCTGCTGTGGTTCGCCGGCCAGGCGGTCGCCGCTCCGCGCGTGCAACTGGAACTGGCCACCCAGGAAGGCTTTCAAGCCACCGATGCCCAGGCGTGGTACCAGACGCTCACGCGGCTGGGAGTCTCGGCCTTGCAGATTCGTGGGATGCGGGCGGGCGATGCACCGCGTGTCGAAAGCACCGGCTCGGGTGCTTCGGCCAGCTACCGCGTGACCGGCATCCTCACGGCGCGCAACGAGTTGATCCTGCCGGGCGGACGTTTTACCGCACGCGATACCGGCGGCATCAAAGCATGGCTCGATGACCTCCGCGAGAACGGCCCGCCCGGCGCCGCCCGGCCGCAGAAAGTCTTCGGACTCGACCCGCGCACCGTGGCCGAGATTCGCCGCGACCTGGCTGCCAAGATCGAGTTTGAAACCGCCGGTATGCGCCGCACGGAACTGCTGGCCAAGCTGGCTCGTGAAGCAAACCTCCACCTGACCGTGGCCCAAGGAACCGGCGAAGCACTTCAGCGGGCAGGTGTGGCGGACGAAGAACTCAAGGGCATGGCCGTAGGCATGGCGCTGGCGTATGTCCTTCGCCCGGCCGGTCTGGCCCTGGTGCCCAAGCCGGCAGCCGGCGGCTACCAACTGCACGTGATGCCTGCCCGGGATGCCGAAGAGATCTGGCCGGTCGGCCTGCCTGCCGAAGACCGCCGGCGGCAGGTATTGCCAATCCTGTCGGAAGTGATCGAAGTTGAGATCGCCAAAGACACCGCATTGACCGCGGCCTTGACGGCCATCCAAGGAAGGTTGAAGGTGCCCTTTCTGGTCGACCATAATGCCCTGGCCGCCGAAGGCATCGACGTTTCCAAGGCCACCGTGTACCTGCCCGCCCGCAAGCTCAACTACAGCATCATCCTGCGAACGCTGCTAGGGCAGGCGCGGCTGGTCTACGAGGTGCGCACCGATGAAGCCGGCGCGCCGTTCATCTGGATCACCACGTTGCGCAGCCAGCCGCGGCCGTAATCGGCCGGATCGCTTGTGGCGGCCGACCTCGCGGCGGCGACGCGTTCTTAACTCGCGAGCCCACGCATGTACAGCGGCCCCGAAATCGAACAGACGCTGGCCGAGCTAGGCGTCACGCACGTGGTCTGGTTGCCGGACTCGGCCGTGGGCCCTTGGGAAGCCGCCCTGGAACGCTCGCCCCGGCTCAAGCTGGTGCGCGTGTGCCGCGAGGGCGAAGCCTGGGCCGTGGCCAGCGGCCTGTACCTGGGCGGCTGCCAACCGCTGGTGGTGATTCAGAACACCGGCCTGTTCGAATCGGGCGACGCCATGCGCAATGCCCTGTTCGATCTGCAACTACCGCTGTACGCGATCATCGGCTACCGCTCGCGGCTGATCGAGAACTCGACCGACACGGCGATGCACTTCACCGAGCCGATCCTGCAAGCCTGGGGCCTGGACTACATCACGCTGGCCGATGGCCGCCTGAGTGAACAACTGCCGCAGCACTACCGCGCTTGCCAGGAAGCCACCCGCCCCGGCATTGCCCTGCTGCCGGAAGGAAGAATGTAGGCTGCGCCGGTGGCTTTCTAATCTCAACCCGAAGCATTAGCGAGGGCGGCGTCCTAATCTCACCCCGAAGCGTCAGCGAGGGTTCTTCCGTAAGCCTGAAGCGCCGGCGAAGGAACACTACCCAAAGCGCCATCACGGTGCAGGATACGGGCGCCTAACCTACAAGCCTGAAGCAAACATTGGGATGCGCCCTATACGGGTGCCACCGTCCGGAGTCTCTCGACGCACGCCCCTGTACCGCCATGCGGCGTCCAGCCGGGAGATGTACTTGCACAGGTAGCTTCTCGCCTCTTGCACTGTGCATGGCTCCACGTACACGTTAGTATCGTCCTCGACGTCGTGCACCAAGAAGTTGCGAAATCGGCGCACTTTGTCCGCATTGTCTACCACATCCTGCGAAAAACTTTGGTTAGGAATGGCATGGTTCACCAAACTATACATGCCGGGCTGCGTCTCCTTTCCGAGATAGTTGAGCCAGTAAGACCGCAGCGCTGCTTCAAACTCCGCATAGATGCGGATGATATACGTTGCCTCAAGCTTCTTCCTGAAGGCCTCACCATCGCGAGCAGCCCAGCCGTGGCTAGTTCCGTAATTAGGATTGGCTTGTAAGAGCGTGTCCAAAAAGCTAGGAGTTGCTTAGTCGCCGAGCCATAAGGTGAATCATAGTCACAAGAATGAACGCCTGTTCGCTCTCCGTGGTGCGTTCGTAGCATTTCGCCAGGCGGCGTGAGCGAT